>Ga0209254_10000166_pt1 | contig 45507 bp, 43 predicted proteins | sample FrelakmetDIP11DI_FD_187148 | JGI IMG/M metagenome (GOLD analysis project Ga0209254, IMG submission 187148) | Freshwater lake sediment microbial communities from the University of Notre Dame, USA, for methane emissions studies - DIP11 DI (SPAdes)... | ecosystem: Environmental > Aquatic >... | reverse complement strand
GAGCCGCAGCACACCGGCTCGCGCCCGGGCGTGGCGCGCGCGGCGTCAGTGCGCGCGCGGCGCGGCGGTGGCGTCAGCCGGCGGTGGGCGCACGCGACGAGCAGCATCGGCTCGCGCCTGCGGGCGCGCGACGAATCCCCTCATCGCTTACCTCGCGCGATGCCCGGTCGTGTGCCCGCGTCCGCCGCGTCCGCATCGCGCGAGGCCGCGCTCGTGCCATAGTTCCGGGCCCGCGCCGCCCTCGCATCGCCATGCCAGCGCCCGCCGTCGACGCCCTGCTGTTCGACCTCGGCAACGTCCTCGTCGAGATCGACTTCGAGCGCGTGTTCGCCGCCTGGGCTGCGTCCGCCGGGTTGCGCATCGAGGAGGTGCGTGAACGCTTCGCGTTCGACGCCGTGCACCGCGCGTTCGAGGTCGGCCGCCTCGACGCGGCCGCGTTTTTCGAGCACGTCCGCGGCCTGCTCCGCGTACCGCTGCCCGACGAAACGCTCGCCGGAGGGTGGAACGAGGTGTTCGTCGGCGAGGTGGCGGCGATGGCCGGCCTGATCGCATCGGTCGCGGGGCGCGTGCCGCTCTACGTGCTCTCAAACACGAATTCGGTACACCATGTTCACTGGCGGGCCCGGTACGCGCCGATCCTGCAGCCGTTCGATGCGGTGTTCGTCTCGTGCGAGTTGGGCGAGCGCAAGCCCGACAGCGCCGCTTTCGACGCCGCGCTGAGGAGCATCGGCGCCGCGCCGAAGCGCGTAGGCTTCTTCGACGACCTCGCCGAGAACGTCGCGGGGGCGCGCGCACTCGGGATGCCGTCGTTCGTCGTCAGCAGCGCCGCCCAGGTGCGCGCCGCCATGGCGACACTCGGCCTCGTGGGCGGGCGATGACCTTTCCCGGCATCGGTGTTGCTCGTCGTGGTCATGCTGCCGACCCACGACATGACTGATCGGTGCACGCTGCGCGCGCTCGTCCTCCGGCGCGAGGTGGGCCGACCGTGATCGACGCCGCGGCGTTTGCAGAACTCCTCGGCGCGCACCTGCCGCGGCAACGCTGGTTCGCGGGGCGGGAACGCGTGCAGGTCGAGGTGCGGCTCGAGCTCCTGTGCGAGCAGCCGGTGCGCCTCGTGCGCGCGCTCGTCGGCGTCGCGGGACAGTCGGGCGTGTACCAGGTCGTGGCCGCGCTGCGTGCCCGGGATTTCCACGCGCCATTCCTCGCAGCCCGACCGCAGGCGGTGATCGGCGAAGTCCCCGCCGAGGCGGGCGGAATCCTCCTCGCCTACGACGCGCTCGTCGATCCGGAGGCGGCGATCGCGTTGCTCGCCCGCGTCGCTCCACAGGCGCGGGTCACGCAAGCGCGGGTCATCGCCGGGGAGCAGTCGAACTCCTCCGTGGTCTTCGACGATCGGCTGATCCTCAAGCTGTTCCGTCACGTGAGCGATGGCCCGAACCCCGATGCCGAGGTGGTACGCGGGTTGCAGCGCGTGGGATTCGAATGCGTCGCCCGGCTGGTGGCGGACTGGCGCGAGGCCGACCGCGACTACGCGGTGGTGAACGAGTACCTGGCGGGCGCCCGCGATGGCTTCGAGCTCGCGCTCGAATCGGTGCGGATGCTGCACCGGCGCGGGAGCGGATCGGCCTCACCGGGACACGCTTTCGCGCGCGAGGCGCGCGCGCTCGGCGACACCACGGGGCGGCTGCACGCGAAGCTCGCCGAAGCGTTCGGCACCTTCGCGGGCGATCCTGCGGCATTGACGGCGGACATGGCGGCGCAACTGCAGCGGGTGAACGGCGTGCCGAAGGATCGCATCGCCGCGGCCTATGGTCTCGTCGCGGCCGGCACGGACGTCGGCCCAGCCATCCGCGTGCACGGCGATTACCATCTCGGCCAGGTCATGTGGCGGGACCCGCGCTGGTACGTGCTCGACTTCGAAGGCGAGCCCGCGCGACCGCTCAAGGAGCGCCGCCGCGCGTCCTCGCCGCTGAAGGACGTGGCCGGGATGCTGCGTTCGTTCGACTATGCTGCGGCCGTGGCGCTCCGCGAGCGGACAGGGTCGGCCGACGAAGCATCCGTCGCGCTTGCCGACGCATGGCGCGATGGGGCAGGACAGGCCTTCCTGGAAGGCTACTTCGCCGCACCGGGCGTGGATGCCGTGCTGCCGGCCTCGCCACGCGCGAGACGAACGTTGCTCGACGCCTTCCTGCTCGACAAGGCGGTGTACGAAGTCGGGTACGAGCAGGCGCACCGGCCCGACTGGGTCGAGATTCCAGAGCGCGCGATCGAGCGGCTGCTCGAGCGGCACGCCGACTGACGAGGCGGATCGGTCGGTCGCTGGCGAGGCGGCGTTCGCCGGCCACTTGGTGAAGCCGGTGGACATGGCCCGGATCGAGACGATACTCGCGCCGCTTCTCGATGCGAGGTGAAGCGGTTCCGGGCGCGCAAGCATCGGGTTCGTCGCCCTGACGGGCGACCGGCGAACACGCGCGCTGCCTTCGTTCAGCTCGCTCGTGTTCCGCCGCGGGAACACGACCCGAACGCACCGCTGGACAGTCGCAGCGCTCGTCCACCCTGGTCACGCGAGTCGAGGACGGTTCGGCCGCGCGGGCGCTGCAGGGCCAAGAACTTCAGGAAACCGCGACACCCGCGCGCGGTCGCGCTTGCTCAGGGCGCCACCCAGACCGTTTCGTTCGCGAGTGTGGTGGCAAACCGCGACCCGCCTTGCCGCAGTTCGTCCCACTCGCGCTCCGTGTAGACGAGCAGATCGGTGCTCACGGGCAGTCGCTCGACCGCCCACTGCGCGCCGCGCGCGTGGAACGGAAGCTCCGAGTGTTTCACCACGGCGACGACGTCGAGGTCGCTCCCCACGCCCCAGTCGCCACGCGCATACGAGCCGAAGTAGCCGAGCCGGACCAGCTCGGGGTGGCGTGCGGATTCCTCGGCCGCCCACTCGCGCAGCGCCTGCTCCACCGCAACCCGGTCAGGCCACTTCAGAACGGGCGAACGTAACGATCTCACCGGCATAGTCGATCGCCTGGGCGCTGTGCAAGGGGCCGTAGTGCTCGAACGGCGCGCCTTCGGCATGCCCGTTCGCGTACCGCGTGGCGACGTAGTAGTTGTCGAGCACGCGTCCTTTCTCGATGAGGCCATCGGCCGGGGGAGCGGGAAGCTCGGTGAGAAGGCGCGCAACGGCGTGTCCCCACGCCTCCTGCCCGAGCGCGAGGTGCACGGCCTTCACCGCTTTCTCCGCCGCCTGCTGCGCGGCGAAACACGCCCACTCATGGCGGCCTTCGCGCTGCGACGCGACCGCTTGCTCGAGGTCGCGTTCGGCTTGCCGCAGCCAGTCTTGCGAACGGTTCGGCATTGGCATTCCCCTCGGACCTCGATCGGGCACGTCAGCCCTTCTTCGCTTCCTTCGCCCACGAATCGCGCAGCGTCACCGCTCGGTTGAAGACCGGCTTGCCGGGCCTCGTTTCCTTGAGGTCAGCGACGAAGTAGCCGTGGCGCTCGAACTGGAATCGGTCCTCGGGCTTCGCGTCGGCGAGAGCCGGCTCGACGTAGGCGTGCAGCGAGCGCTTCGAGTCGGGATTGAGGTCGTCGAGCCAGTTGCGGTCGGTCGTGATCTCCGCCGCTTCCTCGCCCGCCACGACCGGGTGTGATTCGAACGGCACGTCGCCGGCCTGCTCGCGACCGCGCTTCGAGCCGGGGAAGGGCACGAGGAAGAGCCGGTCGTAGAGCCGCACCTCGGCCGCGACCGCGTGCCCGGCGGAGAGCCAGTGGATGTTGCCCTTGACCTTCACCGTGTCCGCGCCCGGCGTGCCGGACTTCGTCTCCGACAGCACCTCGCAGCGCACGGCCACGACCTTGCCGCTCGCGTCCTTCTCCGCGCCGAGGCACTTCACGACGTAGCCGAAGCGCAGCCGCACGAGGTTTCCGGGGAAGAGGCGGAAGTAGCCCTTCGGCGGTGACTCCTCGAAGTCCTCGCGCTCGATCCACAGCTCCCGTGAGATCGGGAACCTGCGCGTGCCGAGCTCCGCCCTGTGCGGATGCGCCGGCGCCTCGCACATCTCGACCTTGTCCTCGGGCCAGTTCTCGATCACCAGCTTCAGCGGATCGAGCACCGCGAACGCCCGCGGCGCGCGCTCGTTGAGGTCCCCGCGCACGCAGTCCTCGAGCACGCCAATGTCGATGATGCTGTCGGCCTTCGAGACCCCGATGCGGTCGGCGAAGAGCCGCAGCGCCTCGGGCGTGTAGCCGCGCCGGCGCGCGCCGACGATGGTCGGCATGCGCGGGTCGTCCCAGCCGTCGACGTGGCCCTCGTCGACGAGCTGGATGAGCTTGCGCTTCGAGAGCAAGGTGTAGTTGAGGTTGAGGCGCGCGAACTCGATCTGCTGCGGCAGCGGCGTGTTGAGCAGCCCCAGCTCCGCCAGTCGATCGTTCAGCCACTCGTAGAGCGGCCGGTGGTCGGCGAACTCGAGCGTGCAGATGGAGTGCGTGATGTTCTCGAGCGCGTCCGACACGCCGTGCGTGTAGTCGTACATCGGGTAGATGCACCACTTGTCGGCGGTGCGGTGGTGGCTGGCGTGGCGGATGCGGTAGGCGACCGGGTCGCGCATGTTGAGGTTGGGCGACGCCATGTCGATCTTCAGGCGCAGGACGTGCGCGCCGTCGGCGAACTCGCCCGCCTTCATGCGGCGGAAGAGGGCGAGGCTCTCCGCGGACCGACGCTCGCGATGGGGGCTCGCCTCGCCCGCCTCGGTGAGCGTGCCGCGCAGCCCGCGGATCTCCTCGGCGGTCAGGCTGTCGACGTACGCGTGCCCGGCCTCGATCAGCTTCTCGGCGAAATCGTAGAGCCAGTCGAAATAGTCGGAGGCGTAGTAGAGGTGCGGCCCCCAGTCGAAGCCGAGCCAGCGCACCGAGTCGAGGATGGAGTCGACGTACTCCTGCTCCTCCTTCGTCGGGTTCGTGTCGTCGAACCGCATGTGGCACAGGCCGCCGTAGTCGCGCGCAAGGCCGAAGTTGAGGCAGATCGACTTCGCGTGGCCGATGTGCAGGTAGCCGTTCGGCTCCGGCGGGAAGCGGGTGCGGATCGGCGCCGGGTCGGGCGCGCCACGCTGCTGCTGCTCCCCGGGGCCGGGGGTGCCGGACCAGCGGCGCGAGGCGTACTTGCCCGCGGCAAGGTCGGCATCGACGATGTTGCGGATGAAGTTCGTGACGTGTCCGGCGCCGGTCGACAGCGGTGCGGAGGGCTTGGGGGAAGGGGGGGCGCCGCGGTCGGACATGTACGCAAGCGAACGTGACTGAGAGAGCTTTTCATTCTATCGTAGGCCCTCTCGGCGACCCGTAGAGACCGCGTGCTATCCTCGAACGAGAAGAGACGCGGGTCCGGAGCAGCGCACGTCGCCTGAGGGAAGGCGGAAGTGCGCGGGGGCCAGGGGACCGCAGGGGGCGACCAGCCACTCTTGCGGCGGGCCCGCGGGGCACGCGGTTGCGGCGGGCCCGCAGGGCACGCGGGCGGCGTGAGGAGCAAGCGATGCCGGTTTGCATGGTGGTGGGAGCGGGTCCGGGCGTCGGGCTCGCGGTGTCGCGCCGCTTCGCGCGCGAAGGCTTCACGCCGGTGCTGCTCGCGCGGCGCGCCGACAACCTGTCGAGCCTCGTCGCGACCCTCGAGGGCGAGGGGCACTCGCCCCATGCCTACGCCGCGACTGCCACGGACGAGTTCCAGCTCAACGCAGCGCTGCACCAGATCGAGGGCGACCTGGGCGGCGTCGACGTGCTCGTCTACAACGCCGCCGCCGTGCGGCAGGCGGCGCCTTCGCAGCTCGCCCCCGACGACTTCCTTGCCGACCTGCGCGCAGGCGTCGTGGGAGCTCTCGTCTGCGCCCACGCGGTCCTGCCGGGGATGCGCACGCGCGGACGCGGCACGCTGCTCTTCACCGGCGGCGGCTACGCCTTCGAGCCGATGGCGTCGTTCGCCTCCCTGGGCGTGGAGAAGGCGGCGCTGCGCAACCTCGCGTTCAGCCTCTTCCAGGAGCTCGCGCCGGAGGGCATCCATGCGGCGACGGTGACGATCGGCGGCATGGTCGGCTCCTCGGAGCGCTTCGCGGCCGACGCCATCGCCGAGGCCTACTGGACGCTGCACGCTCAGCCGCCGGGCGCTTTCGAGCGCGAAATCGTCTGGCGCTGACGCGCCTCGCGCGACGCGATCGCGTCGGCGGCGCACGCGCACCCCGCATGCGGCTGCGCCACCTTCCGGACGCCTTTGACCTACGTCAACGGCGCGCCGACGGCACCCGACGACGATAGCGATGTGCAGGCCGCGAGGGAGGTTCCTTCCTCGAAAACCTCGAGTCCGGGACGTCGAACAACCCTTCCCCATGCCAGGCCGCCTGCGCGTGTCGCGTGCGGGGAGTGTTCTTCAACAGCCCGGGGCCGGGCTCACCTGCAGCATTCCAAGGGGGCAGCATCATGGAACTAGAAAAAGCGGTCGCGTCGGTCGAGAGCCTCTACGCACATGCCATCGCCATGGAGCGTGAGGCGGCCGCGCGCTACCGGGAGTTCGCTCAGTCGATGCGCGACCACGGCAACGACGAGACGGCAGCGCTCTTCGAGCGGCTGGCCAAGCTCGAGTCCGCGCACGCCGACCGTCTCGAGCGCGACACGCGCAAGCTCTCCGTGCCGGTGCTCAGGCGCGAGGAGTTCGCCTGGCTCGACACCGGGCCGGAGGTTGCCGGCTCCCACGAGTTCGTCATGCGGCTGATGTCGCCGCACGATGCGCTGAAGATCGCGCTCGCCGGCGAGGAACGCGCGCGCGAGTTCTTCTCCAAGGCGCTCGGCGTCGCGAAGTCGTCGGACGTGAAGGCGCTCGCCACCGAGATGATGAAGGACGAGGCCGACCACATCGAGTGGGTGCGCGAGGCGCTGTCCCACGAGCCCGGGCCGGTGAACTGGGAGAAGGTGTTCTCGAACCGGAACATGTCCCTCGTGCCCGGCGACCCCGGCGTGGTGGCGCTCGAGGAGATGTCGCCGCGCGCGCGCAAGGCCGCACTCAAGGTCGGCGCAGCGCGCAAGAAGGCGGTGAAGGCGAGCGCGGCGAAGCCCGCGAAGAAGCAGGGGGTGAAGAAGAAGGCGGTCAAGGCGGTGAAGCGCGCCAAGAAAGCCGCACCCGCGAAGAAAGCCGGGCTGCGCCCGCGCGCGGCCAAGAAGGGGGCGGTGAAGCGCGCCGCCAAGAAGGGCGGCGCCAAGCGCGGCGCCAAACCGCTCGCGGAGGATCTCCGCGCGCGCATCGCGGCGGCGGCGAAGCGCCTGACGGGCGCCAAGCCGGCGAAGAAGGCCAAGAAGGCGCGCAAGGCGAAGAAGTAACGCACACGGGGGGCGTGCACCTCGTCCCCCCGGAGCGCCGACCGCGACGGCGACGTGCTCGGGGCTTTGCCCTTCTTCATGCGCGGCGTGTAGTTCCTTTCGGCCCGGTTTCCGGTTCGGAAGGCCACGCGGCCTCCCCCGAGTAACCACCTCTTTCGACGTGCCGGACGGCGCAGGCGTCGCCGCTGCGGTCAGCGGTCGGCGCGGACGACGCACTGCCGTGACGTCGCGGATCGGCGAGCCGCAGGCGCGGCAGACTGGGGACGTTCCCGGTCGATGCGCGCGGCGCACCGCGGACCGCACGGTGATGCGCTGCCGACGGGCCGCGCTCAGTCCGATGTGGGCCCCGGGGACGCAAGCACGGCAGCGCCGACGATGATCGTCATCGCCGCGAACGTCCGCACGCTCACGCGATCGGCATACGCCGGCCGATCGCGACGACGACGAAGACGGCGATCGCGAAGGCGACGGTGGTCGCATCGACCTGTTCGGCGAGCAGCAGCGCCGAAGCGAAGAGCGTCATGAACGGCTGCAGGAGCTGCAGCTGGCCGACCCGTGCGACGCCGCCCAGCGCGAGGCCCTTGTACCAGGGGAAGAAGCCGAGGAACTGGCTCACCAACGCCACGTAGGCGAAGCCGAGCCATGCCTGCACCGACGCGGTCGCGCCGTGGATGGCGACGACAAGAGCGAGTGGCCCCAGGAGCAGCGGCGCCGACAGGACGAGCGCCCAGCTGATCGTCTGCCAGGCGCCGAGCTCGCGCGCGAGGCGGCCGCCCTCGGCGTAACCGATCGCTCCGGCGGCCACGGCGAGCAGGAGTGCGACGTCTGCGGTGCCGAACCGGCCACCGCCCTGCGCCAGCGCGAACGCAACGACCAGCATCGAACCGGCGATGCCTGCAAGCCAGAAGCCGCGCGAGGGGCGCTCGCCCCCGCGCAATGCGCCGGCAAGCGCCGTGGCGAGGGGCAGAATGCCGAGCACTATCGCGCCGTGCGCCGCAGGCGCATCGCGCATGGCGATCGCGGAGAACAACGGGAAGCCGACGATGACGCCGGCGACGATGATTGCGAGCGATGGCCATTGCCGCCGCTGCGGCAACGGCGCGCGGGCGACTAGGAGCAATGCGCCAGCGGCGCACGCCGCCACCGCGCAGCGTGCGAGCGCGACAAACGCCGGATGCAGGTCCGCCACGGCGGCGCGGGTGGCCGGCAGGGTCAGGCTGAAAGCAGCCACGCCGAGAAGACCGTACGCGAGGCCGCGGCGCTCGTCGCGCTCGCCGGGGGTGGACACCGCCCGGATGCTAGCGCGGCGCGCAGCTCCGGGGCGCCCGCCGCTCACGATCGCCGCCCAGCCCGCGCGTCTGCGCAGCCAAGGACCGCCTGCAGCCCCATCGGGCCGCTGCGTTCACTCGCCCTCGTCGATGACGACGATCGCGTTCTGCGACGCCGCGCGCACCACTCGGGAGTAGTTCGAGAGGTTGGCCGGCTTGTCGCTCTTTTCCGCGAGCGCCACGCCGTGACCGCGGGTGAAGGCGTCGAGGATCGCGAGCAGGGCGAAGGTCACGATCGCGATGACGAGCAGGCTGGCGGCCAGGCCGGCGAACGACGAGGGCTGCTTCTCGGGCTCGGACTTGGGGCCATCGCGGCGCGGCGACTGCCGGTCCGGATCGGACTTCATGGAAAGGCTCGCACTGGGTCGCAGGGTCATGCCTTGAGATTAGTGTCGATCATGCTGCGACGCTACCTACACACGGCCTACGGCGCCTCGCCCGTATGGCCTAGCCCCGAATTGGTGCACTGCCACATCCTGTGACCCCCCGCGCAGCCGGTTTCGCGCTCAGGGCGTCACCGGTGTCGGCGCCGGCAGCGGCAGGCCGCGCGCCTGCATCACCTCGCGCAGCCGGTCCGGGTGGTCGGTGATGATCCCGTCGACGCCCCAGTCCATCAGCCGGGCCATGTCGGCGCGTTCGTTCACCGTCCACGGCAGCACCGTCAGGCCGAGCTCCTTCGCTTCGCGCACCTGCGCCTCGTTGATCTCGCCGAAGTAGGGCGACCACGTGACGCCGCGCACCGGCGCGCCGGCGGCTGCGGCCACCATTTTCGGCACCGAACGGTGGTCGCGCCACTGGATGCCGGCCGTCCATGGGGAATCGTTCGCATGGCCGGCCATGACGTTGTCACCCCATTGCTGCTGGGAGGTGAGGTAGGAAACGGCGATCTCGGGGGCCTCGTTGCGCACGATCGCCTGCACGCGCCAGTCGAACGACTGGATCGTCGCACGCTTCTCGACGCCGTTGTCGCGTATCACCTTCACGAGGGCACGGGTGAGGTCCTCGACGCTCGCGGTCTCCTGCGGCGCCTCGGGCGAGACCTTGATCTCGATGTTGAAGCGCACGTTGTCGTTGCCTGCGTGCCGCGCGAGGTCGAAGACGCTGTCGAGCATCGGGATGCGTACGCCGTCCATGCGCTTCTGGTCGCGGAAGCGGTTCGAGTACTCGCTGCCGGGCCGGATGCGGCCGACGTCGTAGCGCTGCAGCTCGCGGAAGGTGAGGTCGTGGATCGCCGGCGTCGGCGGCCGCAGCCAGCGGCCGTCGGCGCCGCGCGCGATGTCCGGGTTGAGGCGCCGGTCGTGGGCGACGACGACGACACCGTCGCGCGTCATGCCGACGTCGAGCTCGAGGGTGCTCACGCCCACGCCGAGCGCGCGCGCGAACCCGGGCAGCGTGTTCTCCGGCGCGAGCGCACGCGCGCCGCGGTGCCCCTGCAGATCGAACCCGAGCGCGCTCGAGCTCACGAGCACACCGAGCGCGACGATCGTGCCGAAGAGCGCGCGCGATGCCGCGTGTCGCGCGACTGCGCGCGACGTGGCCGCGCTTCGCACGGGCTCATCCCTGCCAGACGCCGTACCCCTGCTCGCGGAGGTCGATCGCCAGTTCGACCTCCATCTCACGCGCGGCCTCGTAGGGCATGGGGTTGAAGCAGGCATAGAGCGAGGGCAGGAGTCGCAACCCGTAGCGCTGCACGTAACGGTTGGCCTGGATGCCGGCCTTGTGCTTGGCGAGCCGCGCCTCGGGCGTGAGGCCGGTCATGCCGACGTACACGCACGAACGCGTCGCGTCGTATCCGCGGTTGGCGCGGCGGAACCGGCCCTCGCGCAGCACTTCGGGCCCGAGCTCGACCACGTACACATGATGGTGGTATGCGCCGCCCATGCGGCGTCGAACGTAGCAGACGCATCGGGCCCGCACAACCGGCGCCGGGACGCGCCGAAGGCATGGTGCTCAGGCCGATGCCGGCTCGCGCTTGCGCCGCGTGCGCGTCGCCTTGCTGCGGTCGGGTGCGTGGTACCACCTGCGATGCGGAGACACCCGCCTGCAGGCGAGGCACTGGGTGTCTTCCCACTGCTTCGCGCAGCCGGGGCAAAGCCCGCGCGTCCAGAAGGTGTTCCAGACCGTGCCGCAGCCGGGCTGGCACTGCCAACGGTCCTCGGCGCCGGGGCGCCATGCGCAGTGCGGGCAGTAGATCTCGTACTCGCGGTCCATCGTCGTGCGGGCAGGTGGCGCGCCGGGCCTCAGCCCAGGGCGGCACGACCCGCCGCCAGGCGGAGCGTGCGCTGCGGTCGAGGGACTGCAAGGGAGGCCATGCCGAAGACTCGCAGATATGATCAACCACCACGAAAGGCCGGCGCACGCCTCTCCATGAAGGCGCGCACGCCCTCGGCGTAGTCGCGGCTGCGGCCGAGTGCCTGCTGCACGTCGCGCTCGTGGTCGAGCTGCTCGTCGAGCGTGTTGCCGGCGGAGGCGTGGAGCGCGCGCCGGATGGCGACGAGCCCGAGCGTCGGACCCGCGGCGAGCTGCGCCGCGATCGCGCGCGCCGCGGCCATGAGCTCCTCGTCCGCGACGCAGCTCCAGATCAGTCCCCAGCGCTCGGCGTCCGCGGCGGAGAGCCTTTCGCCGAGCAGCGCGAGCCCCATCGCGCGCGCCGTGCCGACGAGCCGCGGCAGGAGGAACGTGCCGCCGGAATCGGGCATGAGGCCGATCTTGCAGAACGCCTGCAGGAAATAGGCGGAGCGCGCGGCGACGACGATGTCGCAGGCGAGCGCGATGTTCGCGCCCGCGCCCGCGGCGAGGCCGTTCACGGCGCACACGATCGGCATGCGCAGGTCGCGCAGCCGCCGGATGAGGGGGTTGTAGCACGTGCCGATGAGGTGACCGAGGTCGGGCGGACCGGCCTCGGGCGAGGCGAGCCGGTCGGCGAGATCCTGCCCCGCGCAGAAGCCCCGGCCGGCGCCGGTCAGCAGCAGGCAGCGCGCGTGCTCGGCCTCGGCGCGGTGGAGCGCGACGCCGAGCTCGCCGTGCATGGCGTCGGTGAAGCTGTTGAGCTTGCCGGGGCGGTTGAGGGTGACGGTGGCGACGCCGTCGGAGAGGGAGAAGAGGACGCTCGGCTCGCTCATGAATGTCGCTCTGGCGAAGGGCGCGATGCGCCGGGGGAGGCCGGGACAGGATACACCACGCGGCGTAGAATCCGGCGCGCGCAAGCAGCCCATTGCTGCGCAACCGGCGTGCCGGGGCGCGCTCCTCCCGACGCGCGGCGGATGCCACGAAGTTCCGACGCAGTCCCATGGTCAAGGTCTACTCCCTCGACGGCATCACGCCGGTCGTGCACCCCGGCGCCTTCGTGCATCCCACGGCCGTGCTGATCGGCGACGTGATCGTCGGCGACGGCGCCTACATCGGACCGACGGCGTGCCTGCGCGGCGACTTCGGGCGCCTGGTGGTCGAGCGCGGCGCGAACGTGCAGGACAGCTGCATCCTGCACGGCTACCCGGGCACGGACACCGTCATCGAGGAGGACGGGCACATCGGCCACGGCGCGATCATCCACGGCGGTCGCATCTGCCGCGACGCGCTCGTCGGCATGAACGCGGTGATCAACGACAACGCGGTGATCGGCGAGAGCGCCGTCGTCGCGGCGATGGCGTTCGTGAAGGCCGGCATGGAAGTGCCGCCGCGCACACTCGTGGCCGGCGTGCCGGCGCGGATCGTGCGTGAGCTCACCGCGGTCGAGATCGAGTGGAAGCGCGACGGCACGCGCATCTACCAGCAGCTCACGCGTCGCAGCCTCGCGTCCATGATCGAGACGACGCCGCTGACCGCGGTCGAGCCCGACCGCCGCCGCATGGACGTCGGGCCGACGCTGCCGCTCTCGGAGCTCAAGAAGGCGCTCGGACCGCGATGACGGGCAGGCCGATCGAACTGGCGAAGCGCTTCTCGCAGCGCCTGCGTGCGCGCGAGCGTCTCGTCGGCACGGTGGTCACCCTCGCCGCGCCGGAGGTCGCCGAGATCCTCTCGGCGAGCGGCCTCGACTGGCTCTTCGTCGACATGGAGCACGCGCCGCTCGACCCGCTCGCCACGCAGCGTCTGCTGGCGGCGTCCCGGCTGCCCTGCGTGGTGCGCGTCCCCGACGGCGAGGAGGCAACGCTCAAGAAGGCGCTCGACCTCGGTGCGGCGGGCGTGATGGTGCCGATGGTGAACAGCGCCGCGCAGGCCGAAACGATCGTGCGACTCTGCAAGTATCCGCCGCGCGGCACGCGCGGCGTCGCATCGGGCGCGCCCACGCCTACGGTCCCGGGTTCGCGGACTACGTGCGCGAGGCGGACGCGGCGACGAGCGTGGTCGTGCAGTGCGAGCATGCCGCGGCGGTCGAGGCCATCGACGCCATCGCGCGCGTCGAAGGCGTCGATGCCGTGCTGGCCGGGCCGTACGATCTCTCCGGCAGTCTGGGGCGGCTCGGCGAGATCGATCACCCCGAGGTTCAGACCGCGATCCGCCGGGTGCGCGACGCGTGCAAGCGCGCAGGCCGGCCGCTCGGCATCTACGTGCCCGACATCGAGCGCGCCCGCGTGGTTCTTGCGCAGGGATACACGCTCGTCGCCGTCGGCATGGACGCGACGCTGCTTGGCGCGGCGGCGGCCAGCGTCGCGAACGCGCTGCGCGGTTGAAGTCCCTTTCCCGCGCCGCGGACGAGTCGCGGCGCCCGAGCTTCCCCCTCACTCAAAGGAGAACGCGATGGCCTACGACAACATCCTCACCGAGACCCGCGGCCGCGTCGGCCTCATCACGCTGAACCGCCCGAAGGCGCTCAACGCACTCAACGACGCGCTCATGGACGAGCTCGGCGACGCGCTCGGCCGGTTCGACGCCGACGAGAACATCGGCTGCATCATCGTCACCGGCAGCGAGAAGGCGTTCGCCGCCGGCGCGGACATCGCCGCGATGAAGAGCTGGACGTACATGGACGTCTACAAGACCGATTACATAACGCGCAACTGGGAGCGGCTGCGCACGATCCGCAAGCCGGTCATCGCCGCGGTCGCGGGCTTCGCGCTCGGCGGCGGCTGCGAGCTGGCGATGATGTGCGACTTCATCATCGCCGCCGACAGCGCGAAGTTCGGCCAGCCCGAGATCAAGCTCGGAATCATTCCCGGCGCCGGCGGCACTCAGCGCCTGCCGCGCGCGGTCGGCAAGGCGAAGGCGATGGACCTCTGCCTCACCGGACGCATGATGGACGCGCAGGAAGCTGAACGTTCCGGCCTGGCCTCGCGCGTCGTGCCTGCCGACAAGCTGATCGACGAGGCCTTGGCGGTGGCGAACGTCATCTGCGAGTACTCGCTGCCCGCGGTGATGATGGCGAAGGAAGCGGTCAACCGCGCCTACGAGATGCCGCTCGCCGAAGGCATGCTGTTCGAGCGCCGCATGTTCCACTCGCTGTTCGCGACCGAGGACCAGAAGGAAGGCATGGACGCGTTCGTTAACAAGCGGAAGCCCGCGTTCAAGCACAAGTAGCGCAGTCTCTCCCTCCCCCTCGCAGCCCTCGCAGGGGGAGGGTTGGGGTGGGGGTTGCGCCGGCCGGGTCGAGGCTCGCGCTCTGCATTCGTCCGAACCCCCATCCCCAACCTTCCCTCTGGGAGGGGGAAGGGAGTCGGCCAACCCCATCCCTGACATCCCTGACAGGGGAAGGGAGGACGCGATGGAACTTCCGCCCGTCCCGAGACTCTGTTTTCCCGATCGGCGGCGCCAGTCCGCCGACGTCACACCGCTGCACGATCCACGCGCCGCACGAGCGCTTTTCGCGGAGGAGCCATGGAACGTATCTGGCTGAAGCGCTATCCGCCCGGAGTCCCCGCCGACATCCGCCACGACGAGTACCCCTCGGTCGCGGCGCTCTTCGAGGCGAGCGCCAGGGAGCACGCCTCACGGCCGGCCTATCACTGCATGGGGCGGACCATCACGTTCGCCGAGCTCGACAAGCTCGCGCGCGATTTCGCCGCGTGGCTGCAGTCGCGCGGCGTGAAGAAGGGCGACCGGGTGGCGATCATGCTGCCCAACGTGCTGCAGTACCCGGTGGCGCTCTTCGGCGCGCTGCGGGCCGGGGCCACGGTCGTGAACGTGAACCCGCTCTACACCGCGCGCGAGCTCGAGCATCAGCTCAAGGACTCCGGCGCGGAGACGATCGTCATACTGGAGAACTTCGCGAACGTGCTGCAGAGCTGCCTCGGGCAGACGCCGGTGAAGAACATCGCCGTCGCGTCCCTGGGCGAGATGCTCGGCTTCAAGGGCTCGATCGTGAACTTCGTCGTCCGGCACGTGAAGAAGATGGTGCCGGAGTTCGCTCTGCCGCACGCGGTGCGTTTCGACGAGGCGCTCGAGGACGGCGCGAAGCGCGAGCTGAAACCCGTGAGGACCGGCCTCGAGGACATCGCCTTCCTGCAGTACACCGGCGGCACGACCGGCGTGTCGAAGGGCGCGATGCTCCTCCACCGCAACATCCTCGCGAACCTGGAGCAGGTCGCGGCGTGGCAGAAGCCGTTCCTCGGGGACCAGCTCGCCGAGCAGGTGATCATCACCGCGCTGCCGCTCTACCACATCTTCTCGCTCACCGCGAACTGCCTTGCCTTCATGAAGTTCGGCGGCTGCAACGTGCTCATCACCAACCCGAAGGACATTCCGGGGTTCGTGAAGGAGCTCGGCAGGCACAAGTTCAACGTCATCACCGGCGTGAACACGCTCTTCAATGCGCTGCTCAATCATCCGGACTTCGCGAAGCTCGACTTCTCCAACTTGCGCTTCGCCTTTGGCGGCGGCATGGCGGTGCAGCGCGCAGTGGCGGAGAGGTGGCAGCAGGTGACGGGCGTCGCGCTGCTCGAAGGCTACGGCCTCACCGAGACTGCACCGGTCGCGACCACCAACCCGCTCGACTTGAAGGAGTACAGCGGCTCGATCGGCCTGCCGGTCTCGTCGACCGAGCTCCGCTTCCGCGCCGAGAACGGCCGGTGGCTGCCCGTGTGGGACGGCAAGCGCCCCGTCGAGGAGTGCACCGGCGAGATCGGCATCCGTGGGCCGCAGGTCATGGCTGGCTACTGGCAGCGGCCCGAGGAGACGGCGAAGGTGATGACCGAGGACGGCTTCTTCATGACCGGCGACATCGGCTACATGGACAAAGAGGGCTTCGCCTACATCGTCGACCGGAAGAAGGACATGGTCCTGGTCTCCGGCTTCAACGTCTATCCGAACGAGGTCGAGGGCGTGATCGCGATGCACCCCGGCGTGCTCGAGGTCGCGGTCATCGGCATCCCGGACGCACACTCGGGCGAGGTCGTGAAGGCCTATATCGTCAAGAAGGATCCGACGCTCGGCGAGAAAGACGTACTCGCCCACTGCGAGAAGCATCTCACCGGGTACAAGCGGCCGAAGCACGTCGAGTTCCGCACCGAGTTGCCGAAGACGAACGTCGGCAAGATTCTGCGCCGCGCGTTGCGCGACGAGGCGGTCGGTGCGACGGCGGGGCGGAAGGCCGCCTGAGCGCTCGTCCGCGACGCATCGGCCCCGGCGCTTCAGCGCGGCGCTGGCCTCATCCGACCACGGTGCGGGAGAAGACCGCCCGGAACAGCTGGAACGCGAGGCCGCCGGCGAGCACCGCGAGCACGAACCGCCAGCCGTGAACGACCAGCCGCTCGAGCGGCGTTGCGCCTTTGCCGGCGCCGTCGACGACCAGGTCGCGCAGGTCGGCGATGCGATCGAGGGGCCCGCGCTCGCGCAGCGCCGCCCGGAGCTTCGACGCGAGGACGGCGAGGATCAGCATCCACCCAAGCATCCACCCCCCCGCGGCCCGGAACATGAACAGGAAGGCGCCCGGGCCGTCGCTCGTCCCGCGGACGCGCGCGAGCATTGCCGTCGCGGCGACGGTGGTCACCGCCACGAAGACGAAGAACAGGAAGCGCGCCGCGGCCATGGTCGCGCTTGTACCGGTCCGGAGGCGCGCGTGAACCCGCGGGTGTCGCCGATTGCGGCAGAGCGCACGCCGACGCGCTGAAGGCGCATAGAATCGAGTCACCCCGGAAGTCCAGAAAAACGCCACGCGCCCGGGGCTGCCCCGAACGATGGATCAATCGCGCCTCCTGCGGGGCGTCCTCGTGCTCGCGTTCACCGTCTTCGCGTGGGGGGCCACGTTCCCCGTCGCGAAGGTGGCGCTTGGTCATGTCGACGGCTACTGGCTGACGGCGATCCGCTACGCCTTCCTGGCGCCGATCTTCGCCGCGCTGCTGTGGCTCGTCGAGGGCCGCCGGGCATTCGCCTACGATCGCCGCTTCTTCGCCGCGGCGCTGGTCGGTGCGCTCGGCTACGCTGGCTTCAATCTGCTCTCGTACGTCGGGCTCGCCTACACGCGCCCCGACCATGCTGCCATCATCAATACGCTGCAGGCGCCGATGACCGCGCTCGCTCACTGGCTGTGGCGCGGCGTGCGGCCCTCCGGCTTCACGCTCGCCTGTGTCGCCGCCGCGATCGTGGGTGTCGCGCTCGTCGTGACCAAGGGCGATCCGGCGCATGCGCTCCAGGGCGGGTCGCTGTACGGCGATCTGCTCTGTCTTGCGGGCGGCGCCTGCTGGGTTGCGTACGTGCTCGGCGTCGTCAAGTTCGCGGACTGGAGCTCGCTCCGCTACACGGCGTTGACAGCCGTGCCGGGGACGGTCGTCATCCTGATCATCGTCGCGATCGCGACGCTCGCGGGCGTCGCACACCGTCCCTCGGCCGAGGCGATGCGCGCGGCCGCGTGGCCGACGGCGTATCTGGTCGTGATCACGGGCGTCGTCGGTGTCCTGGCCTGGAATCGCGGCATCCAGCTCCTGGGCCCGCTCAACGCGGTGCTGATCGGCAGTCTGATCCCCGTGGTGACGTTCGTGATCACCGGCTTGCAGGGGACGCGATTCACGCCCATTGAGATCGGCGGCGGCTTGCTCGTCCTCGCCGCACTTGCGGCGAACAACCTCTACCTGCGTCGCAGGGCGGCATCCGCCGTGCGCTGAGCGCCTTGCGCTTCAGGTCCGTTCCGACGCCTGCAGCTGCCAGACGAACCAGCTGGCTGCAGGCGTCCAGCGGGCGGTCTGGTGACGTTCGCGCTGCACGAACCGCACGAAGGTGCCGAGCTCGGGCGCATACCACTCCGTATCGGACCGGTACGCGTGGCCGACGACGGTTCCGAAGCTGGGCGGCAAGCGGCCGAGCATGAGCTCGCGGCGGATGGCCAGCGCGCGCACCGGGCGACCGCCTGCCTCGAACGCTTCCCAACCCTCCACCCAGGCATCCAGGGTCATGAAGTCACGGAAGCCCGCCTCGTCGATGCGATAGCCGGACTGTCGCCAGCGCTTCCCCGCGTGCAGCGGGAAATCGTAGTAGCGCAGCGCCGGGTCGAACCGTCCGCGCATGGGACCCAGTTCAGAGAGCGTGCCGTACAGCAGCGCGTTTGGGTCGGCGAAGACCGCCTCGTTGATCACTCCGCCGGAGACGGTCGCATCGACGAGCCGCAGGCCGCTCGCGTGCGCCGTTATCCGCCGCGTCACGGGAGATCCGGCATCGAGGCGCGTATAGCCATCCACGCGTCGGTACGTCCAAGCCTCGCCCGCCTTCCAGTCGGGCGCGACCGCCACGATCGGATCCGGTGACCCGAGCGTGCGATGCGCGCATCCGGCGATGGCGACGGCGCCGATCGCTCCGAGAAAAGCGCGTCGGGAAGCGCTCGCCGCGCGTTGGCTGCCGTTCGTCTCGCAAGGCATGACCGTTCGCTCCTGGGCCGGGTGGGCGCGGAGACGCGTTCGCGCCGACCTCCCGCCGTGAGACCGGAACGCCGCAGCTTCGTTCGATGCGACGCCGGCGTTATCGCGGCCGGCGCGGCGGTCAGCCGGTCGAGCGTTGCCGCGACGCCTTGAAGGCCGCTACGAAGCGAGCGAGCGTGCGGGACGTCACGCCGCGCGGAAGCATGACCTCGATGAGCGAGAAGCGGCCCCGTTGTCCCACCGCGTCCTCGAGCGCCGCCGCGAGTGCTGCACGCGTGGCGACTCGCGCGCCATGCCCTCCGAGGGGTGCCGCCATCGCGGCGAAGTTCCAGTCGTCGAGATCGTTGAAGCGCGACTCGGGCTGGAAGGCCCGCAGCATCTCCCAGCTGGCGTTGTTGAAGAGCACGACGATCGGGTCGAGCCCGTAGCGGCGGCAGTTGCCGAGCTCCCAGCCGGTCATCTGGAACGCCCCGTCGCCCACGAGGACGAGCGGTCGCTGGCCGGTCGCGGCTGCCACGCCGATCCCCGCGGGCACCCCGAAGCCCATGCCGGCGTAATAGCCCGGGGCGGCGAGCGCGGTGTTCTCGATCTCCATCGCGGTGAACAGGCAATCGCCGATGTCGGCGGTCATCGGCAACGGACCGTGCCGGTCGAAGAGGTCGTTGATCGCCGTCGCGATGTCGGTCGGCGCGATCGGCCGGTCGTCCGCAACGAGTCCGCGCGGATAGGCCGTGGCGACCGCGGGTGTCGTGGCGTGCGCGGGGCGCTCCGTCGGCGCGCGCGCGAGCAGAGCGTCCACCAGGTCGTCGAGCGGGACGTCGGGGTAGACGTGGTGGCCGACACGGACCGTGCGATCGATCGCGAGCACGGTGTGGCGCCAGTCGAACTTCTTCGCCGACAGCGCGAAGTTGGTGTCGCAGACGATGACGCCGAGGAGGAGCAGCGCGTCGGAGCGCTCGACGAGGTTCGTGATCGCGGCGTCGCCGGCGCTGCCGAGATACGTGCCGCTCACCACGTCGGGCGCGTCGCCGAGCAGCCCTCGGCCCATGAACGTCGTCACGACCGGCACGCCGAGCTTGCGTGCGAGGTCCGCCACTTCGGCCTCGATGCCGTAGCGGCGGATCTCGACGTCCACGACGAGCACCGGCGAAGACGCGCGTGCGAGCCGGGCGAGGATCTCATCGGCGCATTCGCGCAGCGCCTCGGGGTCCGCATCGCGCCGCGGCAGCGCCGGCACCGCCTCGGTCTGCGCGTCGACCATGTCGCGGGGCAGCTCGATGTAGACCGGCAGCGAGCGCTCGCGGGCGCTGCGCAGCACGCGCGCGATCTCCGCCGGCGCGGTGCGCGCATCGTCGAGGATCGCCTGGTCGCAGGTGATCTCCCGGAACACGGCGAGCTGGGTGTCGACCGTCCGCGCCTGATGGTGCAGCAGGAGCCCGCTCGCGCGCTCGCGCGCGCCGGGCGCGCCGGCGACCACGACCACCGGCGAGCGCTCCGCGTAAGCGCCCGCAACCGCGTTCACCACGTTGAACGCGCCGGCCCCGTAGGTCACGACGGCGACGCCGAGTCCGGAGTGGTAGCGGGCCGCCGCATCGGCGGCGAATCCGACCGCGGGCTCGTGGCTGAGCGTGAACACGGGGAGGATGCCGGACTCCTCGATCACCTTGAAGAAGGCGAGCACGAAGTCTCCGGGGATGCCGAAGATCTCGCGCGCGCCGTGCGCCTTCAGGCCGTCGAGGAGGGCGTGGGCGAGGGTGGGCATCAGGGCACCGTGCTCGCGATCAGGGGAGCTCGCGCGAGTCTACGCGTCCCGCACTACCGTCGCCGGCGGGCGCGTGTGGTCGCGGCACCGGCACCGCCGACGCGCGCTGGAGCCGAAGCGGAACGCGCTGTCGTTCGCGTCGCTGCAGAGAAGACACGCGGCTCGCTGCGTCTTTCTGACCTCGGGGTTGAATGCGGCTCCCCGCGCGGCGAGGACGACTCTCGGGCGTCCTTCGAGTGCGTGACGGCGTCGCCCTCGCTCCCAACCCATTGGCGCGTCGGGACGAAAGCGGCTGTCAGTCGGCTTCGCGATCCGCGACGACGATGGAGGGCTCGTAATTGTGAGAAGCGCGTTCCCTCACCCCCAAGCCCCTCTCCGCGTTTCGCGGGAGAGGGGAGCGTCGTGACGAAACCGACTGTCGCCGGTTTCGTGACTTTCAGTGGGGGCGGAACAGCCGCCCGAGCCGATCCGCGCCCCCGGGCAAGGCGGGAAACACTGCCGCGAGGGTCGCGTCCGGGAGGCGCATCTGCTCGGCGAGCACGCGCGCGAGCACGCTGCGGAAGTCGGTGGTGATCGCGAGGTCGCGGCCCTGGTACAGGCTTGCGTCGGCGAGGCCGGGCCACTCGCCGTGGACCTTGCCGCCGTTCACCCGCCCGCCGAGCAGCCACATGACGTTGCCATGGCCGTGGTCGGTGCCGCCGGTGCCGTTCTGGCGGACGGTGCGGCCGAACTCCGAGAGCACGACGATGGCGGTGCGTGCGTAATCGGTACCGAGTGCGCGCACGAAGGCGTCGAGGCCTTCGCCGAGCGGCTGCAGCCGGTTCGCAAGCTGGCCCTTCGCATTGCCCTGGTTCACGTGCGTGTCCCAGCCGCCGAGCGAGGCGAACGCAATGCGCACGTTGCCGTCGCGTCGCATCAGCCTGGCGAGTCGCTGCGCATCCTGGGCGAAGCCGTTCGGCAGCGGCGCGCCGTTGTCTGCGGCCTGCATCTCGTCGCCGAGATTGGCCATCATCTCCTGCCGCGCCGTCTGCGCCTCGCGGTACGCGCGGGAGAGGGCGTCGTCGCCGCCGTAGAGGCGATCGAACGCGGCGCTCACCTGCGGGCGGTTGAGCGCGACCGGCCGGGTGGCGGCGCGACCGAGCGGCAGCGTCGCAACCGGGTGAGGCCCCGACAGCGCGCGCGGCAGCAACGGCCCGAGATTCACCGCGGTGGTCGGCTGCGGCCCGCCGGGCAGCGCACCGAGAAGACGGTTCATCCATCCGTCGGGCGTGCTCTTCCGCCCTGGCGTGCCGCTTTCCATGTAGTCCTGCGCATCGAAGTGCGAGCGCGTCGGATCCGACGAGCCGGAGGCGTGCACGAACGCGAGCGTGTCGCTCTGCCAGTGCGGCAGCAGCGGCGCGAGCGCGGGATGCAGGCCGAAGCGGCCGTCGAGGTCGAGCACGCCGCCATCGCTGCCCGGCCGCTCGAGCGCGATCGAGGCGCGGGCGCGGCGGTAGTCGGCGTCGGCGTACGGCACGACGACGCTCAGGCCGTCGACCGCGCCGCGAAGCAGGATCACGACCAGGCGCCCGTCGCTTGCGTCGGCGCCCGGCGCTGCGGCCGCCCACGCGGAGCGTCCGACGGGCAAGAGCGAAGTGCCGGCGAGCGCGGCGCGGCGAAGGAAGTCTCTGCGGTCCATGGCGACTCTCCGATGCCGATCAGCGGCGCATGAATTCGGGGCTGCCGAGAATCAGCCCGGGCTGGAGCGCGCGCGGCGCGGACGCGATCGCGTCGAGGGTGCTTGCCGTCAGCGTTCCGGAGAGCGTGCGCTGCAGCGCGGCGGGGTCGAGCGGCGGCATCGGCGGCGCACGCATGACGGCGGCATCCTGGGTCGCCGCCTGGCGCGCGTTGCCGGGGACGGCATCGGTACCGGGCAGCCGCGGCTCGCTCGCGCGCGCGTCGTCGCGCAGCGCCACGTTCGCCGCGCGCTCGAGCTCACGCCTGCCGAAGCCGGACGCGGGTGCATCCTCGGGCCGCCGGTCGAGCGGCAGGCGCCCCGCGCCGAGCGCGGTGGCGAAGTTGATCCGCCGCGTCAGCGCTTCCGGGTTGAGCCACGCGGCTTCGGTGTCCTTGTAGCCGTCGGGCGTGGGGCAGCCGTACAGCGGCATTCCGAACTGGTAGAGCGCGCCGAGGACGGGACGGACGTTGACCACGTCCACGTCGGCTGCGCGCAGCGAAGAGAGCAGGTACCGGTACGGCGTCTTGAACTTCGTCCCGACGTGCTTCGCGTCCCAGAACTCGGGGCTTGCGAAAAGCGCCGCGAGCGTGGCGCGGATGTCGCCGCGCGAGGCGAGGAAGCGCTTCGCGAGCCGATCGACGAGCGTCGGCGGCGGCGCGTCGGCGACGAAGTACTGGGCAAGCTTGAAGCTCACGCGGCGCGCCGTCGCGGGGCTCGCTGCGAGCACGTCGAGCGCCCACTCGCCTTCGGCCATGCCGCTGCCCGCGACCTGCTGCCCGAGGAAGACCTTCTCGCCGAAGTCGTGTCGCCGCGCGTCGAACGCGAAGGGCGAGCCCTCGCCGCGCGCGAACGCACGCGGGCTGAACCCCCAGCCGGTGAAGATGCGCGCGAGCGCGACGACGTCGGCCTGCGTGTAGCCGGCGTCCACGCCGAGCGTGTGCAGTTCCATCAGCTCGCGGGCGTAGTTCTCGTTCAGGCCGTCGGACTTCAGCGGACCCGCGCCGACGCTCACGCCCGGCGCGCTCGACCGGTAGTTGTCGAGGTAGAAGAGCATCGCCGGGTGGCGTGCGGTGGCGCCGAGGAGGTCGCGGAAGTTGCCGAGCACGTACGGCCGGATCGCCTCCTGCTCGTAGAGGCCCGACCAGATCCGGTCGAGGCCCTTGCCGGCGAAGACGTTGAAGTGGTTGAACCAGAAGTCGACCATCACCTCTTCGAGCTGCCGCGGGCTGGCGAGCGCGCGGGCGAGGCGCGCCTCCGCCGCCTGCTGCGCCACGCGTCTGGTCTCCTCCTGCAAGGCCCTGCGCGCGTCCGGATCGTCCTTCGTTCGCCGCAGGGCGGGCGGGCCGTACGCGCGGAAGAGGTCGGCCGCGCTCATCTGCAGCGTGTCGAGCGAGGCGAGCCGGTTGCGGAGCGCCGCCGGGTCGGTGAGCCGCTCCGGGTGCAGTTGCGCGTCGATGTAACGCTCGACGCCCATCGCCTTCACGCGCTCGATGTCGCCGGGCCGCGGGCCGAACGCAAGGCGGTTCAGCACGTGCTGCGCCTTCTGTTCGGGGGTGAGGGCGCTCTCGCCGCGCGCTGCGGGCGTGGCGGCGAGGAGCGCTGCGAGCAGCGGTACGATCAGGAGGAGCAGACGAGGCATGGCACTTCCTCGAGGTGCGGGGTCGGGCGGCGGGACGCCACGACCCCTGACGCGGTGGGCGCGGGACTTGCCGCGATCAGCGATGCCTGGCGGCGAAGATGCGGTTGCTCTGCCGATTCTCCAGGTTCTGGATGTGCGCCTGCTGGCCGCCGCCGACCCAGCCGTCGCGCCCCGCACGCCACTCGGCGCGGCCGACGCGCGCCTGGCCCACCTCGAGATTGCCGACCTGGCGATCGTTGAGCGAGCCGTTGGCGATCCCCTGCTGGATGCACCTCTCCTGGTTGATGTTGCGCTGGACGTCCGCCTGCATGCGTTGCGACGAGAGCGAATCGGGATTGCCGTACCTGCCGTTGTGCTTCTCGTCGTAGATCGCCCGGCTTTCGGCGTTCTGCATGCGGTTGATCCGAGCCTGCTCCTGTGGGGTGAGCGGCCCGTTGCGCAGGTCGCGGGCTTCGACGCGGTCGATGCGCGACTCGCCGCGCTCGAGGCGGGCCGCCTCGCGCGTGCTCAACGCGCCGGATCGAAGGCCCTGCTCGATGCGCGTCTCCTGGTTGATGTCGCGCTGGACGGGAACGGCAGCGGTCTGGGCGAGGGCGGCGGTGGCGAACAGGCTGCCCACGGCGATCGCGGCGGCGGTGCGGATGATGCTCATCGGGCTCTCCTTCGGTGCGGTGTCGAGGGAATGCGACGATTCGCGTTCCCGTGTCGCGATTAACGCGCGCTCCGGCCCGACCTGCCGACCCGGAATTTGTAAGAGCTGTTGCGAAATGTTCGGCGCCGGGTGGCACCCGTGACGCGATTCACGGGATCGTCGGCATGGCGACGGACGAAGCTTTCACCGTGCTTTCCCGGGGAGCGGTTCGGCGTGCCGGAGGCCGGGAGCGGTCTGCCGCCGCGATCAGTCCGCCTGCCGCGCCGGTTTGCGTCTGCATCATTGCGGGCGGGCGCGCCGCTGGTATACCTTCGGTTTGTTGCAAGGCACTCTCGGGGGCTCCTCCATGCTCTATCGTCTCCACGAATGGCATCGGGCGATGGCCGCCCCGGTCCACGCGCTCGCGAACACGCAGAAGCAGCTCTTCTCCCACCCGCTGAGCCCGCTCGCCTACCATCCGCTCGCGAACAACCTCGCGGCCGGCGCCGACGTGCTGTCCCGCATCACCGCGCGCTACCGCAAGCCCGATTGGGGCATCGACGCGGTGGCGGTCGAAGGCGAAAGCGTGCCGGTCGGCATCCGCACCGCCGACGAGACGCCGTTCTGCAAGCTGCTGCGCTTCGAGCGCATCGGGGTGAAGCGCTCCGATCCGCGGGTGCTTGTCGTCGCGCCGCTCTCGGGTCACTTCGCGACCCTGCTCCGCGACACCGTGCGCGGCCTGCTGCCGGAGCACGAGGTGTGGATCACCGACTGGGTCGACGCGAAGATGGTCCCGGTCGCTGCCGGTCCGTGGCACCTCGACGACTACGTCGACACGGTGCGCCGGTTCGTGCGCCATCTCGGCGGCGAGCTGCACGTCGTCTCGGTATGCCAGCCGACGGTGCCGGTGCTCGCGGCGATTTCGCTGATGGCGGCCGACGGCGACCTCTGCATGCCGCGCACGATGACACTGATGGGCGGACCGATCGACGCACGCAAGAGCCCGACCGCGTTCACGAGCCTCGCCCTGAAGCACCCGTTGAGCTGGTTCGAGCGGCGTCTCATCCAGCGGGTACCGGCCCGCTATCCGGGCTTCGGCCGCCGGGTGTATCCGGGCTTCCTCCAGCACGCCGGTTTCGTCGCGATGAACCCGAACCGACATGCCGACGCGCATTGGGACTACTACATGCACCTGATCGAGGGCGACGGCGAGAGCGCCGCGGCGCACCGGCGCTTCTACGACGAGTACAACGCGGTGCTCGACATGCCGGCCGAGTACTACCTCGACAGCCTGCGCACCGTGTTCCAGGAGTTCGCACTGGCGAACGGGGCGATGCAGGTCCGTGGAGAAGCGGTGCGGCCCGAGGCGATCCGCCAGACCGCGCTGCTCACCATCGAGGGCGAGCTCGACGACATCTCCGGCAGCGGCCAGACCGAGGCGGCGCACCGGCTGTGCACCGGCATTCCGGCGAGGCGGCGCGAGCACTTCACGGCGCCGCAGGTGGGCCACTACGGCATCTTCAGCGGACGCAAGTGGCGCGAGGTGGTCCGGCCGAGGGTGAGCGAGTTCATTCGGCGCCACGGCTGAGCGCGGTCAGTCCCGCGCGCGCAGGCAGGTTCCTGCGGAAGCGATCGGCAGGTCGCAGCATGATGCGTCGCGCGGCGCCCGGTGCGGGAACCGTCGCGAACCGTCCAACGTCAGACCGGTCGAGGCGCAATTCGCGGGCGGCGCGGATAGACTCCTGACCGTCCCCGTCGTAGCCCCGGATCTCGCCCATGCATCGCCACGTTCGCGCTTCGTTCGCACGCGCCCTGCAGCTCGCCCTCGCCGTCGTCATCCTGGGCGGCTGTGCGGCGACACAGATCATCAGCCAGTGGGGCAACGAGCAGTTCGTCGGCAAGCGGTTCAACCGCATCCTCGTCGTCGGGATCGTCAACGACGCCTCGCTCCGCCGCCAGTTCGAGGACGACTTCGTGCGCCAGGCGGCCACGCGCGGCATCCCCGCGGTGCAGTCCTATCGCTACCTGCCGAACGACGGCCCGCAGCCGGAGGCGGAGCTCGATCGCGCGGTGAAGGAATCGGGCGCCGACGCGGTGCTGGTCTCGGTCGTGCGCGCCGTCGAGCAGCAGACCACCATCAGCCCCGGTGTCGGCCCGCCGCCGCCGCCGTTCGGGTTCGGCTACTGGGGCTTCTACAACTGGGGCTGGGGCGGGGCCTACCTGCCGCCGCGCATCATCCAGTACAACGTCATCTTCATCGAGACGCAGTTGCACTCGGTCACGCCCGAAACGCTGGTGTGGAGCGGGACGACGCGCACGACCGATCCGTCCACGGCCGCGAGGGAGATCCCGCTGTTCGTGGCGCTGATCCTGAACGCCCTCACGGAGCGTCGGCTCGTCTAGCCGCTCGCGCCGATCCGACGCCGTAGCTGGCGGCGGGGGTGCGCGCTCAGACGTAAGCGATCAGGCGCCCGCAGAAGATGACCGCCAGCCAGAGAGCGAGCGAGAGCGCTGCCGTGGCACGCGCGGCGAGCGGCGCTGGTCGAGCCCGCTCCCACCGCTCGACCCGCCGGTACGGTCCGAGGTGGAAGAGGAGGGCGTTCGCCGCGGCGAGCGCGAGCACGCCGAGCTTGATCCGGAACGCGGCGTTCGCGGCGAGCGCCACCGGCTCAGCGGCGAACATCGCGATGCCGGTGGGCACGACGACCGCCAGCGCCCCGACGCTCCAGGGCAGCAGGTGACGTCCGAGGGCGCGGATGGGCAGGTCGCGCGAGACGCCGAGCAGCCGCAGGTCGAACATCGCCGCGGCCCCGACGAGCACCACGATGCCGACGATGTGCGCGGACTCGACCAGAGGGTAGAGCCAGCGCGAGTCGCGCATCGTCCGGCCGAGATCCGATTGCGCGATCGCGTGCAGCAGCGCAGACGCGTCCACGTCGACGCGAAACCGTTCAGCGCAGCTCGATCGTCTTCCCGTCGACCGTGATGCGCTCGGCGCGCATCTCGTCGGCATGCACCCGGCTCGGGTAGCCGACGACGGTCGTGGTGTTGCCCGGGCGGAGGGCGCCCGCTTCCAGGCCGCGTCGCTCCATCCGCGTCGGCGGCGCGAGCACCGCCGTCCAGGTCTTGCCGCCGGTATCGAGGCGCACGAAGCCGTGCGGCTGCGCGTAGCCGGATTCGACGATCTTGCCGGTGAGCGTCAGCGTCTGCTCGGCGTCGTACTCGCTCCAGCCGTGATGGGCCTGTGCAGGCGCGACGAGCGCCGCCGCGAGCAACACGACGAGGGACGGGGCAGGGCGCTCCATGGCGAGTCTCCGCGATGCTTCGGCAGCACATCGTACCGCCCCTGGAAAGCAGAAAGGCCCTCTCCCTTGCGGGAGAGAGCCTTCACGAAGGGCCGCGAGCGCGGTCAGTGCGCCGCTGCGCCGGCTGCACCGAAGCCGGTCTGCGCCCGCACGTACTGGTCCTCGAACGCCGCCTTCTCCTTCGCCGCCTGCGCGCTGTGGTCGAGCTTCGACACCAGCCAGGCGACGAAGAACGCGAGCGGCATCGAGAAGAGGGCGGGCTGCTCGTACGGGAAGAGCGGCTTCGGATTGCCGAGCACGGTCACCCACACCGCCTTCGAGAGCACGACGATCGCCACTGCCGCGACCAGCCCCGCAATGCCGCCCCAGACCGCGCCGCGCGTGGTGAGACCCTTCCAGTACATCGAGAGGAAGAGCACCGGGAAGTTGCACGAGGCCGCGATGCCGAACGTGAGGCCGACGAGGAACGCGATGTTCTGCTTCTCGAACATGATGCCGAGCAGCACCGCGAGGACGCCCAGGCCGAGCGAGGAGATCTTCGACACCTTCACCTCGTCCGCCTCGCTTGCCTTGCCCTTCTTGATCACGTTCGCGTACAGGTCGTGCGAGATTGCGGTCGCGCCGGCAAGCGCGAGCCCCGAGACCACCGCGAGGATGGTCGCAAATGCCACAGCGGCGAGGAAGCCGAGCAGCAGGTTGCCGCCGACCGCCTGCGCGAGGTGCATCGCCGGCATGTTGCCGCCGCCGATCATCTTGCCGAAGGGTTTGCCGTCGGTGAAGAACGCCGGGTCCTGCCCCACGATCACGATCGCGCAGAGCCCCATCAGGCCGACAACGCAGAAGAAGAAGCCGACGCACGCGGTGGCGACGAACACGCTCTTGCGCGCCTCGTTCGCGTTCGGCACGGTGAAGAAGCGCATCAGGATGTGCGGCAGCCCCGCGGTGCCGAACATCAGGCCGAGCGAGAGCGAGACGGCCGTCACCGGATCGGCGAGCAGCGTCCCGGGCGCCATGATCTTCAGGCCCTGCGGGCTCGCGGCGACCGCCTGCCTGGCGAGCGTCTCGAAGCTGAAGCCGAAGCGCGACATCGCGAGCAGCATCACCAGCGTGCCGCCGGAAAGCAGCAGGCATGCCTTGATGATCTGCACCCAGGTCGTCGCGATCATGCCGCCGAAGGTGACGTAAATGACCATGAGCACGCCCACGATCACCACCGCCATCCAGTACTCGAGCCCGAAGAGCAGCTTGATGAGCTGGCCGGCGCCGACCATCTGCGCGATCAGGTAGAAGATCACCACGGTGAGCGACCCGATGGCCGCCATCGTGCGCACCTTCGTCTGGTCGAGACGGTACGACGTGATGTCGGCGAACGTGAACTTGCCGAGGTTGCGCAGCCGCTCCGCCATCAGGAACAGGATGATCGGCCAGCCGACGTAGAAGCAGATGCAGTAGATGAAGCCGTCGAAGCCCTGGCTGTAGACGAGGCTCGTGAGGCCGAGCAGCGTCGCCGCCGACATGTAGTCGCCGGCGATCGCCAGCCCGTTCTGCGTGCCGGTGATGCCGCCGCCCGCGGCGTAGTAGTCGCTCGCGGACTTGGTGCGCTTCGCCGCCCAGTAGGTGATGCCGAGCGTCGACGCGACGAAGATGAAGAACATCACGATCGCGTGGATGTTCAGCGGCTGCTTCTGCGTCTCGCCGACCGTGCCGGGCGCGGCGAGCACGACCGTGCAGCCGACGAGGGCCGCGAGCGCGGCCAGGATTCGCACCGTGCGCGCGCTCATTTCATCGCCTCCTTCACGATCTCGCGGTTGATGACGTCGAAGTCGCTGTTGGCACGCCGCACGTACAGCCCGGTGAGCAGCCAGAAGAACACCACCATGCCGACCCCGATCGGGATCGCCACCGTGGTCGTCATCCCCGGCGCGAGCGGGGTCGCGAGCAGCTTCGGCGCGAACGCCACCACGAAGACGAAGGTGAAGTAGATCCCGAGCACGATCGCCGAGAGCGTCCACGCGAACCGGCTGCGTCGCGCAACCAGCTCGTTGAACTTGGCGTTGTGCCGGATGCGTTCATACACGTCGGTCGCCATGCAGATCCTCCTCCAGAACCTTGACAGCGTTGTACGGCGATGCGTGCGCGGCGTGAGTGCGTGTGCCGGCCCGGCAGGCCTCCTGGCGAGGCCCGTGGCGGCATATATAGCCTTTGCCAATGGGGGCTCGGCTTGATCTACGGCAAAAAGGTGACGGGCCCCCTTGCACTGATAATGGGCGCGCCCGTTCAGGGAACGGCCGTCGTCTGCCGAGAAGACGACAGGCCGGATCGGATCGCAGCGATGAGTTCCGCGTCCAAGCTCACCCTGTCGATGAGCGCCTTTCTCGCGCTCGTGCTCGCGCTCGTCCTCGCGGCAGGCGGCGCGCTCTACGCGGACCTCGCGCCCGAACAGCGAGCGCAGCTCGTCGCCATGCTATCGCCGCGGGTGGAGCTCGTCGGGGGCCTCGTGCTCCTCGCGCTCGGCGCGCTCGGCGCGCTCTTCTTCGTCGCGTATCAGCGCTATGTCGTGCGCGCACTGCGCGTCGCGGAGGAGATGCAGCTCATCGCCGGCGCCAATCGCGGTCATCGCATCGCTGCCGTCGGCCCCGCGGAGCTGCGCGCGCTCGCGTCGAGCGCGAACACCCTCGCCGAGAGTCGGGAGACGCTGGCGCGCGACCTCGAGGACAAGGTGGTCGAGGCCAAGGCATCGGTCGAGGGCGAGCGCCGCCGTCTCGCGGCGCTGATGTCGGAGCTGTCGCAGGGCGTGCTCGTGTGCAACGCGGACGGGCGCATCCTGCTCTACAACGAGCGTGCGCGGCTCGCGCTCGGCGGTGCGCCGGGCGCGCAGGGCGGCGGCGCGCAGGCGTCGCTCGTCGGTCTCGGGCGGTCGGTGTTTGCGGTCATCGACCGCAGCCTCGTCGCTCACGCTGTGGAGACCGTGCAATCGCGGCTCGCCAAGGGCGAGTCGGAGCTGAACGTCCAGTTCGTCACGACGACGCGCGCCGGTCAGCTCGTGCGCGTCCTGATGGCGCCGGTCCTGCCCGAAGCAGCGTTGCCGGCGAGCGCCGCGATCGACGGCTTCGTGATGACGCTCGAGGACGTGACGCGCCGCGTGGAGATGGAGACGACGCGCGACATGCTGCTGCAGTCGTTCACCGAGGGCAGCCGCGCGTCGCTCGCCAACATCCGCGCCGCGGTCGAGATGCTGGCCGACTATCCCGACTGCGAGCCGCGGCAGCGGCAGCGCTTCATCGAGGTGATCGACGCCGAGGTCGGCAACTTGAGCCGCAAGCTCGACGAGGCGACCGCCGACTACGCCGACTCGCTGAAGACGCGCTGGCCGCTCGAGGAGATGCTGTGCGCCGACATCATCGAGGCGGCGCGGCGGCGCATCGAATCCCGGCTCGGCATGCTCACCAAGCTCGAGGCGATCGACGACGCGATCTGGATCCGCGCCGACAGCTACTCGCTCGTCCAGCTCCTCACGTATCTGGCCGGACGCCTCCAGGAAGGCTTCAACGTGCGCGAGGTGCGGTTCAACCTCGGCCACCGCGGGCGCGTCGTGGAGCTGGACCTGATCTGGTCGGGGGCGAAGATCTCCGAGCAGACGCTCTACGACTGGGAGCTCGACCCGATGCGGGCCGGCGGCGAGCACAGCCCGCTCACGGTGCGCGACGTCACCGAGCGCCACGGCGCCGAGATCCTGCACGTCGCCGACAAGGCCCGGCAGCAGGCGTTGTTCCGCATCCTGCTCCGCGGCGCGAAGCCGGCGCAGCCCGCGCTGCCGGCCCTGGTGCGCCCGGGCGAGAGCCGGCCCGAGTTCTACGACTTCGACCTCTTCCACCAGGCCAGGCAGTCGCCGGAGCTCGACAACCTGCCGCTCACCAAGCTCGCCTACACCGTGATCGACACCGAGACCACGGGGCTCGACCCGGCGGGCGGCGACGAGATCGTCGCGCTCGGCGCGGTGCGCATCGTCAACAACCGCCTGCTTCGCTACGAGACGTTCGAGCAGCTCGTCGATCCGAAACGGCCGATCGGCGCCGTGTCGACGACCATCCACGGCATCACGCACGAGATGCTCCGTGGCCAGCCGGGCATCGAGCGGGCACTGCCGCAGTTCCACGAGTTCTGCGAGGACACGGTGCTTGTAGGCCACAACGCCGCGTTCGACATGCGCTTCCTGCAGCTCAAGGAGAAGCAGACCCGCGTGCGCTTCACCCAGCCCCTCCTCGACACGCTCCTGCTTTCGGAGGTGCTGCACCCGCAGCAGGAGTCGCACACGCTGGAGGCGATTGCCGCGCGGCTCGGCGTGGCGGTCGTCGCGCGTCACACGGCGCTCGGCGACGCGCTCGTCACCGGCGAGGTTTTCCTGCGCATGATCCCGCTCCTCGAAGCGCGTGGCATCCGCACCTTGCGCGAAGCCCGCGAAGCGTCCGAGCGGACGATGCACGCGAAGGTCGAGTACTGATGAACGCACCCCTTCCGGGCGACGGCGGCACCGTTGCCGCGAGCGCGGGCGGGCTCGGGCGCGAGCACGAGTCGATGTACAGCCCGGTCGCCGGCGCGATCAAGCGTGCGCCGCTCACCTGCGCGCCCGAGACCCCGCTGCGCGAGGTGCTGGCGCAGCTCGACGCGCACAAGGTGGGCTCGATGGTCGTCGTCGACCCGGCGACGCGCGCGCCGCTCGGGATCTTCACCCTGCGCGACCTGCTGAAGCGCGTTGCGCTCGCCGGGCGCGAGCTCGATCGCCCCGTGGCCGAGGTCATGACGCGCACGCTCGTCACCGTCGGCCCGAAGGCTTCGTCCTACCAGGCGGCACTGACGATGGCGGGCAACGCCGTGCGTCACCTGCTGGTGGTGGACGCCGGCAGGCTGGTCGGCGTCGTGTCGCAGAACGACCTCTTCAGCCTGCAGCGGCTCGGCGTGCGCGAGATCAGCGCGCAGATCGCCGAGGCGGGCGACGTCGAGGGGTTGAAGCGTGCAGCCGGGCAGATCCGCGCCCTTGCCGAGCAGATGCTTCGCCGCGGCACGGGCGCCGAGGCGCTCACCCAGCTCATCTCGACGCTGAACGACCTGCTCACGATGCGCGTGATCGAGCTGCGCCGGGCCGCGTTTGCGCTGCCCGACGTGCCGATGTGCTGGATCGCACTCGGGTCCGAGGGGCGCTTCGAGCAGACGCTCAGCACCGATCAGGACAACGGCATGGTGTTCGCGCCGCCCGAGCCCGCGGCCACCGAGGCGGTGCGCGAAGCGCTGCTCCCGTTCGCGCGCGCCGTGAACCAGGATCTCGACGCCTGCGGCTTCCCGCTCTGCACCGGCGACATCATGGCCGGGAACGCGAGCTGGTGCCTGAGCGTCGACGAGTGGCGGGCGCGCTTCACCGAGTGGATCGTCAGCCCCACGCCCGAGGCGCTGCTCAACGCCACCATCTTCTTCGACTTCCGCCCGCTTTGGGGCGATCACGTCCTCGCCGAGGATCTGCGCGAGTGGCTCGCGCGTGCCGCGCCGACGAACACGATGTTCCTCGTGCACATGGCCGGTCTCGCGCTCACCTGCCGGCCGCCGATCGGCACGCTGCGCGACTTCGTGCTCGACAACAGCGACAAGGCGTTCCCGCGCACCATCAACCTCAAGATGTTCGGCTCGCGTCCATTCGTCGATGCCGCGCGCGTCTATTCGCTCGTCTACGGCGTGCGGCACACGAACACGGTCGAGCGGCTGCGGCTCGCCGCGCCGAGCATCGGGCTCCAGGAGGACGCCGTGGAAGCCATGGTGCAAGGCTTCCACTTCGTCCAGATGCTGCGGCTGCGCCGGCAGATCGATCCCGCGACGCCGCCCGGCGGCGCCAACCGCGTGAACCCCTACCGACTGAACGACATGGACCGGCGCATGCTCAAGGAGGCGTTCCGCCAGGCGCGGCGGCTGCAGACGCGGCTGCAGCTCAGATACAACCTTTGAGCCGCCACGCTTGCGCGCTTATTGCGCGCGTTGGTCGCGACCACGCGCGCGAAGAACGAACGCCAGCGCAGCGAGCCATCCCGCGACGCAGATCGCAAGCGCCATCGGCACCGGCGTGCCGTCGTGGAAGCGCCCGACCACAAAGCCTGCGCCGGCGCCGATGGCCATCTGCAGGAAACCGAGCAGCGCGGACGCGACGCCGGCGCTCTTCGGGTAGGGCGCAAGGGCGCCCGCCATGCCGCTCGGCATGTTGAAGCCCGCGCCGAGGAAGAACACGAGCATCGGCAGCACGACCGCCGCCGCGCTGTGGACGCCGGCGAGCGCGAGCACCGCCATCGTCGTGCCGCCGAGCGCGCAGAGCGCGATGCCGGCCGCGAGCAGACGATCGACCCCGACCTGGAGCGCCTTGCGCGCGACGACGAGGTTGGTGGCGACATAGCCGGTCACGGCGCCGCCGAAGAGCAGGCCGAAGTGTTCGGGCGCCACGCCGAGCACCTCGATGAGCACGAACGACGAGCCGGAGACGAACGAGAAGATGCCGGCGTAGGTGAACGCGACGGTCAGCGCGTAGCCGACATAGCGCCGGTCGCGGACGAGCGCCCGGTAGTGGCCGACGAGCGGGGCAAGGCGTGTGGCGAGCGGATCGCGGTCGGCGTTCGATTCGGGAAGCCGCAGCGCGACCGCGGCGAGCAGGGCCGCGCCGATGCCCGCGAGCACCACGAACGCTCCCTGCCAGCCATAGCGCGGCGCGATCCAGCCGCCGAGCACGGGGCCGAGGATGGGGCCGACCGCCATGCCGGCAGTGACGTAGCCGAGCATTCGCGCCGCGCCGGTCGCGCCGTACACGTCGCGGATGATGGCGCGGCCGATGACTGCACCGGAACAGGCGCCGACGGCCTGTGCGAAGCGTGCGGCAACGAGCATCGGGATCGAGGTCGCCGCCAGGCAGGCGAAGGTGGACGCGACGTAGACGAGCAGTCCGCCGAGCAGCACCGGCCGCCGCCCGAAGCGGTCCGACAACGGGCCGTAGACGAGCTGCGAGATGGCGAAGCCGACCACGAACGCCGAGAGCGTGAGCTGCGCCTGTGGGACGCCGATGCCGAAGTCGCGCCGCAGCCCGGGCAGGGTGGCGAGATAGAGATCGGTCGAGAGTGGCAGCAGCGCGAAGGCGATGGCGACGATGACCGGCACTGCGGCGCCGCGCGCCTGGCCGGCGCCCGTGGCGCCGGCCGTGCCCGCGGCCTCGCTCCGGGAGGGACTGCGCTGCGTCAAGCGCGGCCGTCCGTCGTATCCGCGGTCGTGCGCAGCCGTTCGTGCTTCACTTCGGCGGCGTGTACTTCACCACCTGCTGGTCGATCGCGCCGAAGATCGACCGGCCCGAAGCATCGAGCATCTCGATGCGCACCCGGTCGCCGAAGCGCAGGAACGGCGTCCGCGCCTCGCCGCCCTCGAGGAGCTCCAGCATCCGCTTCTCGGCGATGCAGGTCGAGCCGCTCGAGCGGTCCTTGTTGGAAACGGTGCCGGACCCGACGATGGTGCCCGCGCCGAGCGGCCGGGTTCGCGCCGCGTGTGCCATCAGCCTGGGGAACTCGAACGTCATGTCCACGCCGGCGTTCGGGTGGCCGAAGAGCTCGCCGTTCAGGTGCACGACGAGCGGCAGGCTCGCCTTGCCGCCGTCCCACGCGTGGCCCAGTTCGTCCGGCGTCACGGCCACGGGCGAGCACGCCGAGGACGGCTTCGACTGGAAGAAGCCGAAGCCTTTGGCGAGCTCCTTCGGGATGAGGTTGCGCAGGCTCACGTCGTTCACGAGCATCACCAGCCGGATCGCGTCGCGCGCCTTCTTCTCGGACGCGCCCATCGGCACGTCGCCCGTCACGACCGCGACCTCGCCCTCGAAGTCGATGCCCCAGTCCTCCGACTCCATCGCGATGTCCTCGCAGGGGCCGAGGAAGGCGTCCGAGCCGCCCTGGTAGATCAGCGGGTCGGTCCAGAATTCGGGCGGCATCTCGGCCCCGCGTGCTTTGCGCACCAGTTCGACGTGGTTCACGTAGGCGGAGCCGTCGGCCCATTGGTAGGCGCGCGGCAGCGGCGAGTGGAAGTGCGCGAAGTCGGCGTCGAAGTAACGCGATCCCGCAGCGCCCGCGTTCAGCTCCGCGTAGAGCGCGTCGAGACGCGGCGCCAGAAAATCCCAGTCGTCGAGCGCGGCCTGCAACGTCGGTGCGACGTCGTAGGCGATCGTCGCGCGCGCGAGATCGCGCGAGACGACGCACAGGGCGCCGTCGCGAGTGTCGTTCTTGAGGGTGGCGAGCTTCATCGTTGCAGGCGGCCGGGCATGGAGCCCGATTCTACGCGCCGCGCTTCGGCACTCCTGTCCGCAGGTGCCGTGGCTCCGTGCGGTGTATGGTGCGTCAAGTTCCCTCGCAACCGACGCCACCGCCATGCACATCACTCCGTTCTACGCCGCGCTCCTCGGCCTCGTCTTCTTCGCACTGAGCGTGCGCACCATCGGCCTGCGCCGCCGGCTGCGCATCGTCCTCGGCGACGCTGGCAACGCCGAGATGCAGCGCGCGATGCGCGTCCACGCCAATTTCGCCGAGTACGTGCCGCTCTCGCTGCTGCTGATCGCGATGTTCGAGTCGCTCGGCGGCGCGCGCTGGCTGGTGCACGCGCTGTGCATCGCGCTCGTCGTCGGCCGCCTGATCCACGCGTCCGGCGTGAGCAGGATGCGGGAGGACTTCCGCTTCCGCGTGGCCGGCATGAGCCTGACCTTCGTCGCGCTCGCCGGCGCGGCGCTCGGCGTGCTGGGCCTGTACGCACTGGCGGCCGTGGGTTGAACCGTATGACCCGACGACGACCGGAGGCGAAGGCTCCGCCCGGTTGACGTCTGGGCACCTACGGAGCCAGAATGGAGCCAGCACGATCCGTTACGGAGGCGCCATGCCCGTCAACCTCTCGGTGAAGAACGTCCCGGACGCGCTCGCCCAGCGCCTGCGCGACCGCGCCGAACGCAACCGACGCTCGCTGCAGCGTGAGCTCCTGAGCATCCTCGAGGCCGCTGCCGACGAGCGGTCCGCATCCCCGCCGCCCTCGTCGCGCGTGTCGGGCACGCTCACGGTGGAGGAAGTGGCGGAGCGGGTACGGAAGCTCTTTCCGCAGGGAACCGAGAGCTCCGTCGCCTACATCCGAGAGCTGCGCGACAGCCGCTGAGCATGTCCCCGCGACGCTCGCCCGGAGCGGCGCTGCACGTGGCTGAACCTCCCGCTGCCTTCGCGCGACGCCCGCGTCTCGTCGTCGACACCACCGTGATCGCCGCGCACGTTTTCGGCGAGGAGCACCAGGCGCTCGCCGTGGCGACGCTTCAGGCGAGGGCGCTCGATGCGCCGCACCTGATCGACTACGAGATGGCGAGCGTCGCGCTGAAGAAGATGCGCCGTGAGCGACGACCGGCGCCGGCGGTGCTCGCCGCTCTGGATCTCTTCGCCGAGCTCCCGTTGGAGCGACACCCGGTGGACGTGCGCGAGGTGCTGTCGCTCGCGGAGCGGTACTCGCTCACCGCTTACGATGCCGCCTACCTCTGGCTCGCGGACCGCCTGGAGGCGCCGCTCGCGACGTTCGACGCCAAGCTCGCCGAAGCCGCGCGCCGGCACCTCGTGGGACCGGCCCGTGATCCGGCAGCTGCGCCCTGAGTGAAACGCCGCGCGAAGGCGTCCTGGGTCCCTGGGCGATCCCCTCTCCTCCGGCCGCGTGGCTCGGCCTGCGCCTGTGATGCGCACACGTCTCACGCCGCCTGCGCCCGGCACTGCGCGCAGCTCGGCGTCTTCGGTCGCGGCGCCATGCCGAGCAGCTGCAGCTCCTCGTCCTCGCTGCGGCGCCTGACGCCCGACGCACGCTCGATCACGGCCTCGATCCGGTTCCAGAAGCTGACCTCCTCGAGCAGCGGGTTGAGGAAGTTGGTGATCACGCAGTAGTGCGTGGTGCGCGTGCCGCCGTGGTGCTTGCCGTGGTGGCGCGGCGTCTGCAGCAGGTAGGCGCGCTGCAGCCAGCGCACGATCCGCGGCAGCTCGGCGCTGTTCATGTGCGCCCACTTGTGGATCTGGTTGGCGTTGGCGACGAGCGTCGCGAAGAGCAGCACCTGCCAGGTGAGCACGCCGAGCAGAGCCGCGGCGGCGATCACGCCGAGCGCGGCGAGCAGCAGATCGGCGGAGCTTTCGAACCACGACTTGGCGAGGAGTTCGCGCGGGCGCCAGTGGTGGCGCAGGTTGGCTTCCGCGAGCGCGCCGAGCAGCGGCGTGCCGGGGCGCGCATAGGCGTCCTCGAGCCAGTGCACGAATCCGGAGACCAGGTCCGCCAGCAGGATGGTGGCGACGGCCTGGAGCATGAGGTCGATCATCGTTCGTCTCGGTGAGCCGCGCGATTGCGGCGGGCGAACGTTGCCGCGGGCGCGGCCCTCCGTGCGACCGGCGTGCTACGGTATCGGAAACCGATACCGCACGGCGCCTGGGGAGACACCGATGACCGAGCAGCTGATCGACGCGCTGAAGCGCGTGCTCAAGAGCCGCCGCCTCACCTACGCGGACCTCGCTCGACGCATCGCGCTCTCCGAGGCGAGCGTGAAGCGGCTGTTCTCCGCCCGGAGCTTCACGCTGGAGCGGCTCGAGCAGGTGCTGCGTGCGCTCGACCTCGACTTCTTCGAGCTCGCACGGCTCGCACGCGGCGCCGCCGAAGTCCCGCAGCAGCTGAGCGAGCTCCAGGAGCACACCCTCGCGACCGAGCCGCAGCTGATGGGCGTCTTCTACCTGGTGCTCAATGACTGGGAGCCGCGAACGATCCTCGAGCGGTTCGAGATCACGCCGGCGGCGCTGACGCGGCTGCTCGCGCGCCTCGACCGGCTCGAGCTCATCGAGCTGCTCCCGGGCAACCGGGTGAAGTTGCGCGTGAGCCGCCACCTGCGGATCCGTCCGAGCGGTGCCATCCGCGCGCGCCACGGCCAGCGCACGATGGCCGACTTCCTGTCGGTGCAGTTCGACCGGCACGGCGGCCATTTCCGCTTCGAGTTCCGGGAGCTGTCGAACGCGTCGTTCGCGGTCATGGTGCGCAAGATCGACCGCCTCGCCGCCGAGTTCAACGAGCTTGCCGAGCTCGACGGTACACTGCCGCCCGAAGAGCGGCGGTCGGTCGGCTTCGCGCTCGGCATCCGCCCATGGCACGTCGGCCAAGTCACCGGACTCAAGGAGCGGGAGCGCAAGCCGGCGCGCTGACGGGCGGGCGAAGCCTGCCGCGACCAAAGCGAAACCCACTTCATGCGTGCGCGGCCGCTGCTTCCTCGTGTTCTGAAAAACGGGAGAGAAAACCCGAATCCAGCTCCATGCCCGAGGGGCGCACGCAGTGAGGGCCGCGAACCCCCATCCCGGCCTTCCCCCTGCGAGGGGGAAGGTGAGCACGGAAACGGCAACCCGCCCCCTCCAGAAGCGGGAAGCTACGTCCGGGAGGTGAGTGCGGCGTCTGCAACCCTCCCCGTCGTAGGGGGAGGGTCAGGGTGGGGGTGCGGCGTTCCGCTCTCGAGTCCCCTCGCATCGCGCACGACTAGCCCCTGCCGGACGCCGCCCGCTCGGGGAACAGCTCACGCATCAGAAAGTCCTCGAGCCCGGCGTTGTCGCGCTCGCGGGCGGAGAGCGTGATCTCCCGTCCGAGGCGACGCGAGATGAAGCGGAAGTCGCCCGGCTCCTGCGAGCGGATGATCTGGATCACCCGCCGCACGATGGCGAGCTCGATGGTCGCGTTGTCGCCGCGCCGCACCTCGATCCGCTGCAGCGACCGGCGGTTGATGTCGCTGTTCCAGCCGAAAAAGGTGAACTCGGCGTCGTTCACGTTCACCCGCTCGATGGTGAAGAGCCCGCCCGACTGCCGCGGCGAGCCGTAGGTCGGCTGCTGGCCGAGCCCGAGGTTGTTCGCGACGATCTGCTTGCGGCGCTCCTCGTCGTCCTCGGCCTTGGCGGCGTTCGAGATCACCTCCGCCGAGGCGATCTGCTGGCGCTGCTCGCGCGCGCGCCGCCGCGCCTCCATGTCCGCCATGAAGTCGCCCGAGCTCGCGGTGGACGGCGGTGAGGGCGGCGTTGCGATGGTCGGCGCCGGCGGTGTCGGCGGCGCTGGTGCGGGCGCGACCGGGGCGCTCGGCGCGGGGCGATCCACGGCGACGCGCGGCGGGGACGCCGGCCGCTGCGCCGGCTTCGGCGGTGCTTCCCGCCTCGGCGTGGGGGGCGCCTGCACGGCGGGCGGCGAGGGTGCGCGCTCCTGCGGTTCCGTCGCGCGCGAGGGCGCCGGCGCGCGTGCGGCGGGCGGCGTACGCGGCTGCTCGGGCGTGAGCTGCACGACCAGCGGACCGTCGGCACTGTCGCCCTTGAGGCCGGACAGCGGGTTGAGGTCGATGCGGGGGCCGACCTGCCAGAGGAGCAGCGCGTGCAGCAGCAGCGACAGCACGATCGCGAGCTGGATCGTCGAGATCCGGATCGAGTCGTGGCGGTTGCGGATGTCGTACATGCTGAAGCTCGGGGCGTCGCCGTAGCAGGCGTGGCTGTGCGCGGCACGGTCGGCGGGCCGGCCGGCGCGCGGGCGGGCAGAAGCAGGCCGAGGATGATAACGCCCGCGCGCGGCGGTCACCGCCCGCCGGCGCCGGTGGCGCGCGCATCGGCAAGCGAGCCGCGAGAGGTCTCTTTCGGGCTTGCTTCCGATCCCGTCGGACCGAATCGCTCTGCGACATCCGCGCCCGGGGGTGAGCGCGTTCGGGTCGCGGTGCCCGTGAACGGGTCGCGACGGAGCTCGTGTAGGGTGGTTCGCGCGGGGCGGGGCAGCCCGGCGCCGCCGTTCGTATCGGCGCGGCTACCCGCTCAAGGCTTCGCCGGATCGAAGTGCTTCGCGAGCCCCTGCCAGCACTCGTGGTAGTCGTGCTGCAGCTCCGCGGCTTCGAGCGCGAACGTCGTCGGCCGGATCGGCAGTCGGGTCTCGAACATGAACGCCATCGTGTCGCGCACATAGTCGGGCTTCGACGTGTCGGCATTCGACGCCTTCTCGAACGTCGCGGCATCGGGGCCGTGGCCGGTCATCATGTTGTGCAGGCTGGCGCCGCCGGGCAGGAAACCCGCCGCCTTGGCGTCGTACACGCCGCGGATGAGCCCCATGAACTCGCTTGCCACGTTGCGGTGGAACCACGGCGGGCGGAACGTGCCCTCCATCGCGAGGATGCGCGGCGGGAAGATCACGAAGTCGATCATGTCCACCGCCGGCGTGTCCGACTGCGACTGCAGGACGAGGAAGATCGACGGGTCGGGATGGTCGTAGCTGATCGAGCCGATGGTGTTGAAGCGCCGCAGGTCGTACTTGTAGGGTGCGAAGTTGCCGTGCCACGCGACAACGTCGCACGGCGAGTGGTCGAGCTCAGCGACCCAGAGGTGGCCGAGGAACTTGTTGACGAGCAGCAAGCGGCCGTCGTGGTCCTCGTAGGATGCGACCGGGTACAGGAAGTCGCGCGGATTCGCGAGGCCATTCGAACCGATCGGCCCGAGGTCGGGCAGGCGCAGGCAGGCGCCGAAGTTCTCGCAGATGTAGCCGCGCGCCTGGCCGTCGGGGAGCTCGACGCGGAAACGCACGCCGCGCGGAATCACGAGGATCTCGTGCGGCTCGACGTCGACCACGCCGAGCTCGGTGATCGCGCGCAGCCGCCCGAGCTGCGGCACGACGAGCAGCTCGCCGTCCGCGTCCGTGAAGTAGCGGTCGGTCATCGACCGGTTGGCGACGTAGAGGTGGATCGCGCAGCCCGCCATCGCGTCGGGCGCGCCGTGGCCGCCCATGGTCACCCAGCCGTCGACGAAGTCGGTGGGCGTCGTCGGGATCGGCAGGGGGCTCCAGCGCAGCTGGTTCGGCGTCGCGGGTGCACCGCTCCAGTCGTTCGTCATGCGGCCGTCGTCGATGCGCGCGAACCGTTTGTGCATGACGCCCGGCCGGATGCGGTACATCCATGTGCGCCGGTTCGCGCCGCGCAGCGCGGTGAACGCGGTGCCGGAGAGCTGTTCGGCGTAGAGGCCGTAGGGACACCTCTGCGGCGAGTTGCGCCCGACAGGCAGCGCGCCGGGCAGGGCCTCCGTGGCGTGCTCGTTGTTGAACCCGGTGAGATAGGCGACCGCGGGCGTGGAGCGGGAAGTGGCGGTCGGGGCGCGGGCCTCGGATTCGCGCGTCGTCATGGCCGGAACCTCCGGAACCTTGGAGTGGTGCGGCGCGGCGTCAGGCGCCTTCGCGCGCGAGCCGCATCGCCTCGCGCAGCACGCCGAGGTCGCCGACGTGGTTCGCGAGCAGCAGGATGAGCTTCGCGTTCACCTTCGCGCTCTGCGCCACGTCGAGGCCCTGGTGCATGGCGATCAGCGCCTCGTAGAAGTCGTCGGGCGCGTCGAGGTTCGGCTCGGTGATGAGTCCGCTCATGCCGGGTCCCGCGGTCGCCGCGATCGTGCTCAGGCAGCGACGCGCAGGTCGTCCGCGGAGTCGGTGCAAGTCGCGCGCCGGACCCCGCGGCGCACGGCGGCCGCGTCGAATCGCCGCCAGCGCGCGCAGACGTGCTGGTCCGGCCGCAGCAGGTAGACGCTTCCCGGGCGGCCGTCGTAACGCTTCTCGGCGAAGCCCGCGACGTCCTCGACGACGCGGCACCCCTCCGGCGCGCGCACCCCGCCGCGTCCCTGCGGGACGACGATCGTGACGCGCACCGGAAGCGGCTCGCGCGCGAGCGCGGCCAGGTCCGCAGCGTCCGGTGCCACGAAGTTCTCGCCCGGCGCGAACAGCAGCAGATCGAAGCCGCCGCCGAGCGCGTCGAGCAGCCACGCATCCTTGCCGCCGCTTCGCACTGGGGCGTCCGCGGCAGGCGCGCCGGGAATCATCGGGCCCGTGAAGCGCGCGGTAGGCGCGTCGGCGGTGTTGAGCGGCGAGTTGCGGAGCGTCGCCGGCACGGAGAGCCGGCCGCTGTTCACGAGCCTGCGCGCGAACGGGTGCGTGTGCGCAAGCTCGAGCGTCGCGTCGCGGAACACGCGGTCCATCGCGGTCTTGGGCGTGATGAAGTCGGTCGAGCGCGTCGAGTTGAGCAGGTTCTCGTCCGCGGCGTGAACGCGCTCCGCGTCGTAGGTGTCGAGCAGCTGCTCGGGCGCCTGGCCTGCGAGCACCAGCGCAAGCTTCCAGACGAGGTTGTCGGTATCCTGGATGCCGGAGTTCGCGCCGCGGGCGCCGAACGGCGAGACCTGATGCGCGGCGTCCCCGGCGAAGACCACCCGGCCGTGGCGGAAGCGCTCCATGCGCCGGCACTGGAACGTGTAGACGCTCACCCATTCGAGCTCGAACGGCCGGTCGTCGCCGAGCATTGCGCGGATGCGCGGGATGACGCGCTCGGGCTTCTTCTCCGCCTCGGGGTCGGCGTCGCGGCCGAGCTGGAAGTCGATGCGCCAGACGTTGTCGGCCTGCCGGTGGAGCAGCGTCGACTGGTTGCGATGGAACGGCGGGTCGAACCAGAACCAGCGCTCGGCAGGAAACTCCGCCTTCATGATCACGTCGGCGATCAGGAAGTGGTCGTGGAACACCTGCCCCTTCGACTCGAGGCCGAGGGCGTGCCGCACCGGCGAGCGCGCGCCGTCGGCGACGATCAGCCAGTCGCAGGCGAGGGCATAGCCGCCGTCCGGCGTATGGATCTGCAGCTCCACTCGATCCTCGTGCGTCTTCACGTCGACGACCTTGCTCCTCCACCGTAGGTCGATCGCGGCGAGCTCTTTCGCCCGGGCAACGAGGATGTCCTCGAAGTGGTACTGCTGCAGATTGACGAATGCCGGACGGCGGTGCCCCTCCTCCGGGAGCAGGTTGAACGAGTAGACGGGCCGGTCCTGGAAGAAGACCTTGCCGACGTTCCAGGAGACGCCGCGATCACAGACCGGCTGTCCGCAGCCGAGCCGGTCGAGGATTTCGAGCGTGCGCTTCGCGTAGCAGATCGCGCGCGAGCCAACGCTCACCGTGTCGTCGTCGTCGAGCACGACGACGGGGATGCCGTGGAGGGCGAGGTCCATCGCCGCCGCGAGCCCCACGGGGCCGGCGCCGACGACGATCACGCGATGGCGAACGGGCGTCGCCGCCGACTGGTCGAGCGAGCGCACGTAGGCGAAACGCGGCTGCGTGTACGTCCCCGGCAACTCCGCGTCTCCTCGCGCCCGCGCCGTTCGGAGGGCCCGGCCGCGATTGCCGCAGCCGGGCGATTACGTTATGGTGAACTGCTTCCGCATATCGTAATGGGCGCCCGTGGGAGAGTCAAGGCGAGGCGCCGGGCGGCGGGCAGGGGAGGGGACGATGCAGAAGCAGGCCACGCGCTCCCGGCAGGGCATCCAGTCGATCGAGATCGGCGGGCGGCTGCTCGCTGCGCTCGCGGCGGCGGCGCGCCCGATGATGCTCAAGGAGCTGGCCGCGGCCGGGCAGATGAGCGCGCCCAAGGCCCATCGCTACCTCGTCAGCCTCGTGCGCACGGGACTCGTCGAACAGGAGGCCGGCACTGGCCGCTACGACCTCGGTGCTTTCGCGCTCGAGCTCGGCCTCGCCGGCCTCGCGCGGCTCGATCCCGTGCGCCTCGGGCTCGAGGCGATCGAGCGCCTGCGCGACGAGATCGACGTCACCGTGGCGCTCGCGGTATGGGCGAACCGCGGCGCGACGATCATCCGCTGGCTCGAGTCGAGCCACCCGGTCAATGCGGCATTGCGCACGGGCGCCGTCCTGCCGCTCACTCGCTCTGCGACCGGACGCTCGTTCCTCGCGTTCCTGCCCCCGGCCACGACGGCGCCGCTCGTCAGGGCGGAGCTCGCGTCGAACGCGCGCGAGGGCATCGGGCCGAAGACGCGTGCCGAGATCGAGCGCCTCGTCGCCGACACCCGGGCACGCGGTCTCGCGCGCGCCGAAGGCGAGCTGGTCGACGGCATCAGCGGCCTCGCCGCGCCGGTGTTCGACGCGAACGGGAGCATGGCGGTCGCGATGATCGCGCTCGGCTACTCGGGCGGGTTCGATGCGCGCTGGGAGGGCGGGACGGCCACGGCGTTGCGGGAGGCGGCCGCGGGATTGTCGCGGCGGCTGGGGTTCAGGAATCAGGAATCAGGGATCAGGGATCAGGAATCGGGAAGGCAATCGGAGCGGTCGAAGCGAGCCGTGTTCAATCCCTGATCCGCGTGTTCCGGCCCCTGCCCACCGGTCTTGCCGAGCCGGGGTGATTCGCGGTCTGCGAGCCGACGGAGGACTCGGTGCGCCGGCGACGCCGGCGCGGCCGGTGGGCGTGCAGGGTCCTGCATCCGCTGCGCGCGCCGAACGGTCGCATTGGGCCGTCGCGTCGCGCGTGTTAGGTTGCCCGCTTCCCTCGACCGCGTTCGGCGCCGATGCCTGAGCTGATCTTCAAGGCCAAGGAGTACGTCTACAACCACCACCTGACGGTGCCCTACCGTCCGCTGGTGCCCGATGCGGCGAAGTCCGTGGGTGCGGCCGACATGAACGGCAACCTCGTCATCCACGGCGACAACCTGCACGGGCTGAAAGCGCTCCTGCCGAGGTACGCTGGCAGCGTCGATCTCGTCTTCATCGACCCGCCGTACAACACCGGCAACGAAGGCTGGTGCTACAACGACAACGTCCGCTCGCCGTTCATCAAGGAGTGGCTGTCGTCCAACCCGGTGGGGATCGAGGACACGCTGCGGCACGACAAGTGGCTCGCCATGATGTGGCCGCGGCTCACGCTGCTGCGCGAGCTGCTCTCCGATCGCGGCTCGCTGTGGATGACGCTCGACGACAACGAGGTGCATCGGGCGAGGATGATGCTCGACGAACTCTTCGGCGCGGAGAATTTTGTCGCGACGTGTGTCTGGCAGAAGAACTTCTCCCCGAAGAATAGTGCGCAGTTCTTCAGGGAGGATCACGACTATGTCCTGGTGATTGCCAAGGACAAGTCGCTGTGGCGGCCA
>Ga0209254_10000165_pt1 | contig 45528 bp, 50 predicted proteins | sample FrelakmetDIP11DI_FD_187148 | JGI IMG/M metagenome (GOLD analysis project Ga0209254, IMG submission 187148) | Freshwater lake sediment microbial communities from the University of Notre Dame, USA, for methane emissions studies - DIP11 DI (SPAdes)... | ecosystem: Environmental > Aquatic >... | reverse complement strand
GCCATCCTCCTGATACTGCTGGGAGCGGTGTTCGTCATAGCCGGAGGAACGGAGAACATGCTGGCCGGTGGGGTGATGATCGTCATAGCCATCGTCCTCATCCTCTTCAGCTACAAGAGCGAGAAGATCAAGGCCGCCCAGCCCAAGCTCATCAACCAGACCTTCAATGTGAAGATGGAAGGGTCGGGCGAGCTGAAGCAGAAACAGCTGCAATGCAAGTCCTGCGGGGCGCCTCTGGACGACAAGAACCTCAAGGTAATCTCGGGTGGGATCATGGTGACGTGCCCATATTGCGGGACGAACTATGCCCTCGAGGAGGCGCCGAAGTGGTGAGGACATGATGGCCTCTAGGTCATCGTCCCTTCGCCTGGGACGCTCGTGCTGTGCGCTCCTGGCCATACTGGTGGTCGTGGGCGGCCTCTCGCTCTTCGGCGGAATTTCCACGGACGCCTCTGCACAGGGATATTCCTTCTCCGTGGCGGAGCAGAGGGTAAACGTAACGACTCAGAAGGACGGCAGCGTGGACATCGAATATTACTTCCTCTTCACCAGCGTGGGCTACCTGGATGGCGTGGACATCGGCATGCCCAACAATTACTATGACCTATCGTCCGCCCAGGCGAGCATCATCGTGGGAGGGGACGAGCGCACGCCATCCCAGATCCGCGCCTCGCCCTTCGTCTCGCCGGGCGTGGCCGTGGAGTTCGATCCCTCTACCGCCTCCGCCATAAGCACCAAGGGGAGCTTCGAACTTTTCTTCAGGATCAACAATCCTCGCATGGTTTACAACAACACGTTGGTGATGGACACCGCCGGCGTGCGCTTCCGCCCAACCTGGTTCAGCTCCGAGTTCCAGGTCGGGGCCACCGGCATCCTGGAGGAGAACTTCTTCTTCCCTGCGGGATTCGATAACGCCTCCCAAGCCCTCTGGATAGAAGGACTGGTCTGGGATTCCATCCGATTCGATAACGCCACCAATCTGGTCGTGGCCTCGTGGAGCCTCAAGACCGTCTACCCGAGCTCCGTCGCTGGCGGCTCCGCCGACTTCGGAGGCGGCTTCCCCCAGAGATATGTGGACGTCTATTACCAGCCCGGCTCGGACCAGCCCCCGGCGGACCTGGTGGGGGACATATGCGTGCTGGGAGGGCTGCTGTTACCCTTCCTCTTCGTAGCCTTTTTCATCGTCAACATCGTGCTGGGGCTCAGGCGCGCCGGCAAGCGTTCGGTGGACTACTTCGAGCCTAAGATGGACGTCGTGGGCGCCGGGCCCAGGAGGGACCTCACCGCGGTGGAGGCGGCCATCGCCCTCGAGAGGCCTCTGGAGATGGTGGCCACCATGATCCTCTTCGGCCTGATCAAGAAGGGGAAGGTCCAGGTCGAGTCCGACTCCTATCCCATGAGATTGCGCAAGACGGCCGAGGAAAGCGAGCACAACTACGAGACGAAGTACCTCGGCGCCATCAAGGGCGGTCTGGTGAATCGCGAGGCACTGAAGGCCGTGCTGGTGGATCTGATTAAATCGGTGCAGCTGAAGCTCCAGGGGTTCGACGTGGAGGCGACCAAGACCTATTACGACCGCATCTGCGAGACCGCCTGGCAACAGGTCAAGCAGTCCGGCACCCCCGAGGATTTCGCCAAGGTCCTGGCGGACCGCAACGATTGGATGATGCTGGACCGCCGTTACGAGGACCGCATGCTGCGCGACATCGTCATACTACCATTCCCCAGGGGAGCAGGAACCTCGGCCGGGAGCACCATCGGGAAGAGCGCCGGCAGCGCCGACCCGTTCCGGGGCAACATCGCCAATGACTACGTCTCCAGGCTCAGGAACGCCAGCAACAACGTGGTCCGGGACCTTCGCGGCCTGTCCAAGGAAGTGGCGCCATTGTCCAACCCCGCCCCTACCGCCGCCCGCTCCTACGGGGGCAGCGGAGGGCATTGCGCCTGTGCCTGCGCTTGCGCCTGTGCCTGCGCCGGAGGTGGACGATGAGCCTGGCAGATTGGTGGAGGGAACTGCAGGGCCTGGGACTGGACCAAGGCGTGCACCGCTATGATGGCAAGGGCCAATTTGAGCATCACCGCTTCCATCTACGCGTGGACCCGGACAACAAGGGGGTGCTCCTGGTGGACGCCTCCAACATCCTCTTCCTCAACGGTACGGCGCTGGACTACGTGCGCTGCGCCCTGGAGGGGCGCTCCGACGAGGCCATGGCCAAGTACATGATGCGACGGTACAAGCGCCTCGAGGCTCAGAAGGCCAAGGAGGACTACGCCGCCATCAAGCTCAAGCTGGACAAGTTCGTCGAGGGCGACTACGAGGTCCTGGGGACCATCGGTTCGGACCGCCCGACCTACGGGCTAGACGACCTCCCGGCCCCCTACCGCATGGACATCGCCCTGACCTATAGATGCCAGAACCGTTGCCAGCATTGCTACAACGAGCCGAGGAAGGTGGACGAGCTCTCCCCCGACCAATGGAAGGCGGTCATCGGCAAGCTTTGGTCCTTGGGCATACCTCATATCGTCTTCACCGGGGGGGAGCCGACCCTCTACGCCGGGCTGGACGAGCTGATAGCTCGTTCCGAGCATTACGGCCAGATCACCGGCCTGGTGACGAACGGCAGGAGGCTACGGGACCGCGAGTTCCTCAAGGGCCTGATCTCCAAGGGCCTGGACCACGTGCAGATCACGGTTCTCTCCTACAAGGAGTCTGTGCATGACGCCCTGGTGGATGACAAAGGGGCCTGGAAGCAGACCATCGAAGGCCTCAAGACCGCCCTCTCGGAGGACTTGTACGTGAGCACGAACACCACCATCATGCGCTCCAATTACGACCACGTAGAGGAGACGCTGCGCTTCCTCGCCTCCCTGGGCGTGAGGAACGTGGCCTTCAACGGCATCATCCGCTCCGGCAAGGGGAAGGAGGCGGAGGGCCTGGAATGCCAGGAGCTCGAGCCCATCCTCCTGCGCCTGAAGGAGGTGGCCGCCGAGACCGGCGTCAAGCTCACCTGGTACACGCCCACGCCCTACTGCGAGCTCAACCCCATCAACCTGGGGCTGGGGATCAAGCAGTGCACCGCCTGCGCGCTCAACATGGCCATCGAGCCGGACGGGAACGTCCTCCCATGCCAGAGCTACTATCGGTCGCTGGGGAACATCATCCACGACGACTGGAAGGACATCTGGGAGAACCAGCTGTGCAAGGACATCCGCGAGCGCAAGTATCTCGATGGCGAATGCCTCGACTGCGAGCTGAAGGACACCTGCGGCGGAGGATGCCCGCTGTCGCGCGAGCACGGGGACTACATGTGCCTGGACAGCCGCTAGTCCAGGTGATGTGGGGGGACCGTCATCTCCTGGCTATGGCGTAGAACGTGGGATTGAACTGCAGCAGCGAGCCTTCCTCCAGCGCCCTGTCCCAGGTGGTCCTGAGCCTCTCCAGCTCCCCTTCGCTGGCCGCCTCGCCCACCATGCTGCGCACCCAGTCCCATTCCCTCTGGCCTTCCTGCCTCGACCTCTGCAGGCTCCAGATCCCTGGATGGACCCCGACCTCGGCCTCCATCCCACAAGAGGAGAAGAGGTGGCGCAACTTTCTTCCAGTGCAGGGATCGCCCCCCGCCCGCCTCACCCCCTCGGCGATCAAGTGCGCCAGATCGCGCAGCTCCAGGGGGAAGTCCACCCTCGCCTCATAGTCCGGCTCGGCCAGGCACAGCACCCAGCCCCTCGACACCCTCCTCATCTCTTGGAGTACGGCGAGCTGGTCCTCCGCCCAGACCATCAGGAAGGTGCAATACACGATGTCGAAGGAGCCGTCCTCGAAAGGTAGCTGCTGCGCGTCCCCCTTGACCACCTTGGCCCCTTTGACCCGGCAGGCGCTCACCATGTCCTGGTCGCGGTCCACGCCCTGTACCTCCAAGATGTCGGAAAGGGCATCCATGACAAAGCCCGGCCCGCAGCCCACGTCCAGGGCGCTGGGCCTGAGAGGCAGCTCCGGAAGCACCTTCCCCTTCAGTATCCAATGCCACCACTCCGCGTACCATCCGCCCTGGCGGCGGAGATGCTCGATCAGACCCTCTTGCCTGGACATTTCGCTCGCTCCATGATCAGCACGTGAGATGGAGGAAGGCCACGAACCTCCTCCCCTCCTTGTTGACGGCCTCCACGGCCTCGGGCGTCAGGAGCACCTTCGTCTCGTAAGGTTCGAGCATCTCCTTGGCCTTGGGCGTCAGGGTGAGCATCCCCTTGAACCCAGCGGCCACGATGATGACCTCCGGCCCCTCCTCGGGAATAAAGCCCAGCTCGCCCTCGGAGAGGGGCGTGTGGAACAGCTCCCTCCGATAGGGGAGGGAGAGTTCCGTCCGTCTCGCCGTCACCCGCCCATCGACATGCACCACCACGTCCCCATCGTACCTTTGGCCGTCGACGATGACCGACCCCCAGCTCGCCTGCGCCCTCATCCTGCTACCTGCCGTGCTCCTTGCTACATTGCTACAGGGAATCCATATATCCTTTCCATCGGATGCCCACTCGAGGTGGAAGGATATGGACACTTCGTCCAAGATACTGGTCACTGGCGCCACGGGACAGATCGGCTCCGAACTGGTCCTGGAGCTGCGCCGGAGGTTCGGCGGGGAGAAGGTGGTCGCCGCCTTCCACAACCGGTCAGCAAGCGAGGAGATCATAAGAGGAGGGCCTGTGGTCAAGGTCGACCTGACCTCGGAGGAAGGGCTGGAGGCCATTCTCCAGGAGCACCAGGTTGCCCAGGTCTACCATCTGGCCGCGGTACTGTCCGCGGTGGGCGAGAAGGACCCTCAGGCCGCCTGGCGCACTAACACGGGGTCGCTCTACAAACTCCTGGAGGCGGGCAGGAAGCTCAAGCTCGAGCGCATCTTCTGGCCCAGCTCCATCGCCGTCTTCGGGCCGACCTCGCCCCGTATACGGACCCCACAGGACACGGTGATGACGCCCACCTCCATGTACGGGGTCACCAAGGTCGCGGGCGAGCTGCTATGCAATTACTATCATCGCCGGTACGGTTTGGACGTGCGCTCGGTGCGGTATCCGGGCATCGTTAGCAGCGAGACCCATCCAGGAGGGGGGACGACCGATTACGCCGTAGAGGTGTTCTACGAAGCGATCGCCAAGGGCAGGTACACCTGCTTCGTGCGCCAGGACACGCGCCTGCCCATGATGTACATGCCCGATTGCCTGAAGTGCGCGGTGGACATCATGCAGGCGGCACCGGAGCGGATCAGGAGGCATGACGCTTATAATGTCACATCGATGAGCTTCTCCGCCGGGGAGCTGGTGTCCGAGATCCGCAGGCACCTGCCGCAGCTGATGGTGGACTATCGGCCGGACCACCGGCAGGCCATCGCGGACTCCTGGCCTATGTCACTGGACGACACCGAGGCGCGGGACGATTGGGGCTGGGCCCCCGAGCATGACCTGCCCTCCATGGTGCGGGACATGATGACCAAGCTGACGCTGAGATTGAGGAAGTGAGCGACATGCGAGACCCTACCGCCTTCCTAAGGCAGGAATATGATGCGCTGGTGAAGGACGAGCTAGACTGGAAGATACGCGTTCTGCAGGGACCGAGCACCCCCTGGTGCGAGGTCGATGGCAAGAAGGTGCTCATGTTCTGCTCCAACAACTACCTGGGGCTGAGCAACCACCCCCGGCTGAAACAGGCGGCCCTGGAGGCCATCAGGACCCATGGCGCCGGCTCTGGCTCTGTGCGCCCCATCGCCGGGACCATGGACCTGCACGTGGAGCTGGAGCGCCGACTGGCCCGGTTCAAGAGGGCGCGGGCGTCCCTGGTGTACCAGACCGGATTCGCGGCCAACGCCGGGCTCATCCCCCAGCTGGCGGGGAAGGGGGACCTGATCATCAGCGACGAGCTGAACCATGGCTCCATCATCGACGGCGTCCGGCTCTCCTATGCCGAGAGGGCGGTCTACAAGCACGGCGAAGCGGCGGACCTGGGAAGGGTCCTTGAGGAGGCGGAGAGGCGGGACCCGGTCCCGAAGCGCATCCTCATCATCACCGACGGCGTGTTCTCCATGGACGGGGACATCGCCCCCCTGCCGGAGATCGCTAAGCTGGCTAGCGAGCACGGGGCCATGCTCTATGTGGACGATGCCCATGGGGAGGGAGTCCTGGGGGAAGGGGGCCGCGGCATAGTGGAGCACTTCCATCTGCCCCGGGACAAGGTGCAGGTGGAGATGGGCACCTTCTCCAAGGCCTTCGGCGTGGTAGGGGGGCACGTCTCCGGCTCCCAGGACCTGGTCAACTTCGGTTACAACAAGTCGCGCACCTGGCTCCTCTCCGGCTCGCACCCTCCCGCCGTGGCCGCGGCCTGCACCGCCGCCATCGATGTGCTGGAGACGGAGCCGCAGCACGTGCGCACCCTCTGGGAGCATACCCGGTACTTCAAGAAGGTCATGGGCGACCTGGGCTTCGATACGGGAAGGAGCGAGACGCCCATCACCCCCATCATGGTGGGCGAGAGCGGCCGGGCCAAGAAGCTGTCCCAGCGGCTCTTCGAGGAGGGGGTGTTCGCCCTGCCCATCGTCTTCCCCATGGTGGCCAAGGACAAGGCCCGCATCCGCACCATCATGAACGCGGCCATGTCCCGCGAGGACCTGGACTTCGCCATATCCCGCTTCGAGAAGGTGGGGCGTGAGCTAGACCTCATCTAAGGCGCGCAACCATTATTTCCAGATAAGAGGATGGGCCTGCGGAGATCGAGGGTGAAGTGTCCCAAGTGCGGTTCCAACAATCCCGACGACGCAGAGGCGTGCAGCAACTGCGGGATACGATTCAAGCGCAAGGTCACTATCAAGAGGCATGTGGTGCTCAAGGACGCCAAGACCATGAAGAAGAGGAAGCTCACGCGTATGGTCCTCCTCCCGATGGTGGTGAGCCTCTCGGTGGCCATCGGCGCGCTTCTGGTCGCCGTGATGCTCTTCTCCCCCTGGGTCTCACCGCTGGCCACGGTCCACGACGAGGACGGTGACGGTCACCCGGACGGCTACGATGCCGCCCCCAAGGACCCCGAGTTCTGGGCACTGGGAAGTGCCCTGGTCGTGGTCACGGTCAGCTCCAACCACACCCTGTCCAGTCATAACTACACCCTTTATGTGAACGATGTGGCCATAGCCTCGGGCCAGGTGGGACCAGGCGAGTCGAAGGTGGAGAACGTCCAGGTCTCGTTCCTCATAGGGGTCTCCAATCAGGCCCAGGTCGTGCTCACGATGACGGCCACGGACGGCAGCACCGGGCAGAGGCAGATGACGCTGGAGAACGGCAATGGATACGGGGCGGGCTTCATCATACCGAGCTGAGACCGGGCGAGCCGTCCTAATCAATGCGCGCTCAAGTTATGCTGGACCCTACTCATCTGGTCCAGAGCTCGGACCGCGCTTGGCCTCGACCTCCTGGAAGGTGCGCAGGGAGACCGATTGGCTCCGGGCCATGGCCATGAAAGCCCCCAGTAGAAGGGACTCGAGCACCTCGTCCCGGTCCGCGCCCGCCTTGAAGGCCGCCTCAATGTGCACAGAAAGGCAATGCTGGCTGGCCAGCGCGCTCCCCGCGGCCACCGCCGCCAGCTCGGCGGTCTTCCGGTCCAGGTGCTTGGTGCGCTGCAACGCCACGTCCGAATAGTCGGAATAGGCAAGGAACACCTCGGGGTGCTCAGAGAGCACCTGGGGCACCAGCGGCACCCGGCCATAGAGCGCCTCGATCTCCACCAACCTGCGCCTGACCTCCTCCATCATGCGCTCCTCGTCCTCGGCCTTGCAGAAATCGTCCATTCCTTCGCCCCTCGTTCGCGCCGATATGGGCTTTATCCATTATTGCTTTGCGCCCTGTCCCGAGGCTTGAACAGGACGAGCTCTATGGTGGAGCGGACATGGCTCTCTCCCTTGAAGAGCTTCACCTCGGTCCTGGTGGGGATCATGTCTGGCATCTCGAAGCCCTGGAAGAGCTGACGGACCTCCTCGCACGAGAAATAATGATGAAGGATCCCGTCCCTCAGGAAGGTCCGCTCCTCCACCTCCTCCCCCTTTCCGAAGCGCATGTCCTCCTGGGTAAAGGAGCGGAACGATAGGCTCCCGCCGAACGAGAGCACCCGGAGCGCCTCCGTTGCCAGCGCCCGTCTCTCCTCCAAATAGAGATGCTCCAGGACGTGATGCGCCACCACCAGATCGAACGACCTGGGGGCGAAGGGCAGCCGGCCGACCTGGGCCTGGAGCAGGTGGACAGACGCTCCCGGGGCCAGCGATCTCCTGCAGCTGCGGACCGCCTTGGCGGAGAAGTCCAGTGCCACGACCGTCGCCCCGGTGGCCAGGAGCGAGCGCAGCGTCTTCCCGTCGCCGCATCCCAGCTCCAGAATCATCTTCCCCGGGCCTGCCTCGAAAGCGGCTGTGGAAGGCCCCCGCCATAGCGGATGCCCCGTGGAGTATTTCCTGTCCCAGGCTTGCCTCCTGCCGTTGAGGCTCAAGGGTCGCGGGGCCACGATCACCTCATCCCCCGCCCGGAAGAGTCTTATTGGCGAATAGCTGCTTCCCGATGCCCTCCTTAAGCCTCTTGGCCTTTCCAGGCTCCATCTCCTCAATAGCCACGCGCCGCACCACCCCCCAACGGAACTGGTAGCCCTCCCTCCCCTCCACGTAGAGGCGGTATTGGCGCACGGCCGCGTCCAGGAGCTCGAGGGTCTCCAGCTTGGGCCTGCCGATGACCTTGGCCACGAGCTCGGCGTCGAACCTGTCCCCGCACAGCGCGGCGCATTCCAGGACGCTCAGATGCTCTGGTGGCAGCTGGGCCAGCTTCCTAGCCACCCAGTCCCGGAGAGGGGGCGGGATGTCCATGGATCCCTTAGAGGTCAGCACCATCCGGTCCCCGCGCTTGGTCAAGGCCTTGCCGCGCAACGCCCCCAAGGTGAGCTCCACCGCGATCTGGGGGTTGCCCCCGCTCTCGCGGAAGAGGATGTCGAGGACTTCCAGGTCGATATCCGCTTCCAGAAGGTCGGACAGCGCCTCCTCCATCTCCTTCTCGGTTAGGGGCAGGAGCGGGATCTCCTCGCATAATCCCTCGCGCTTCATTATCCTCACCGTCTCGATGAGGGGATGAGCCCTTTCCTCTCGGTCGAAGAGCTCGTCATCGCTGTAAGTGCCGATGACCAGGGCGCGCTGGTCCACCAGCCCCCGAGAGAGGAAATGCAGCATCTGTATGGTGCGGGCGTCCGCCAGATGCAGGTCATCGAGGCGTAGGACCAGGGTATCGCCCCGTGAGGCATGCCTCAGAAGCTCGAGGGCGGCGAAAAGGGCGCGGTCCTCCTTGAGCTCGGCCCGGCCCTCCCTCGGCCTAGCGACGCCGGGGCAGAACTCCTGGTAGGCCGGCAGGGAGGGGAGGGAGCTATCGGACCTGGCCAGTTGGGCGATTACCTCCTGGAACGGGGCATATGGCCCTTCCTCCAGCTGGCAATGGACGGAGGTGCAGACGCACCGCGTCTTGGAAGCCAGGGATTCGAAGTCCTGGGCCAGGCGGGTCTTGCCTGCCCCTGCCTCCCCGGTGATGAGGACGGTCGCGCCTTGCCCGGCCATGGCGTAGGCGAGCTTGGCCATCATCTTCTCCAGCTGTTCCTCCCTTCCCACCAGGGGAGGTCGGAGCCGTGCATCGTCGCTCATCGTTTAGGCATGCCACGGGGCCCTAAATCAAGTTGTCCCCTCAGGCCTTGCGCAGGCGGACGTCCACGGAGCGCGCGTGCTCCACCAGCCCCTCCGCATTGGCCAAGGTCTGGATGGTGGGAGCGAGGGAGCGCAAGCCTTCCTGGGATAGCATCTGGATGGAGGTGGACTTGCTGAAATGCCTCACATCCAGACCAGAATAGATATGCGCATATCCTGCCGTCGGCAGCACGTGATTCGTACCAGAGGCGTAATCGCCCGCAGCGACCGCGGAGTACGGGCCGAGGAAGATGGAGCCGGCGCTGCGCACGCCCTCGAGTACCGATAAGGGCTCCCGGCACTGGATAGATAGATGCTCTGGCGCGATGCGATTGCACACCTCCACGGCGGCCTCCATGCCATCGACGAGCGCGTACCCTGCGTTGCGTAGCGACTTCTCGATGATGCCCTTGCGGGGAGAGATCGCCGCGCCCTCTCGCACCAGCTCGCCGACCCTCAGCGCCAGCGGCTCGTCGTCGGTGACCAGGAGGCAGGGGGAATGAGGGTCGTGCTCCGCCTGCGCCAGGATGTCCGCGGCCACGAACTCCGGCCTGGCGGAATCGTCGGCGATGATGAGGACCTCGCTCGGCCCTGCGGGGAAATCGATGTCCACGAGGTCGCGCAGGAGCAGCTTGGCCTCCGTGACGTAAATGTTCCCCGGCCCCACGATCTTGCCCACGCTCCTGATGCTGGCCGTCCCCAAGGCCATGGCGGCGATGGCCTGCGCTCCCCCCACGGAATAGATCTCGTCCGCCCCGGCGATGTCCAGGGCCACGAGCGTGAGCGGATTGACTGGCGGAGGGGTGCAGGCCACCACCTCGCCCACGCCGGCCACCTTGGCAGGCAGGACGCACATGAGGGCGGTGGACGGATAGGAAGCCCTCCCTCCAGGAATGTAGGCTCCCACGCGCTCCAGGGGAAGGAGCCTCACACCCAGGAGTACTCCAGGTTCAACCTCCTCCATCCAGCACTGCCTCTCCAGCTGCATGCGATGGAAGCGCTCGATGCGCGCCGCGGAGTCCCTGAGGGCCCTGACGAGTGCGATGTCCACTTGTTCGTAGGCGGCCTCAACCTCCTCCTCGGAGATGCGGATCGAGGCCAGGCTGACCTTGTCGAAGCGCTCCGTGAGCTCCAGTAAGGCCTCATCGCCACGCAGCCGGACCATCTCGATCATGTCCAGAACGGGCTGGCGCACGTTCCTCAGGTCTCCCCTGCGCTTCTCCACCCATCCGTCCACATCCAGAGGGCGCCACATGGTCTCAGCAATCTCTCACCGGCTCTTTATGCTTGCTGTTCCCGACCCTCGCTCACGCTCGACAAGGCAAGAACCTATTTCAACCGCCTGACGCTTTCCCCCCTCATGCCCAAGCAAGTGAACTGCTCGCACATACTGGTGAAGACGGAGAAGGAGGCCAAGGACCTCATGGCCCGGATCGCGGCCGGGGAGAAGTTCGAGGAGCTGGCCAAGAAGGTGTCCAAATGCCCTTCAGGCAAGAACGGCGGCTCCCTGGGCTGGTTCGCCAAGGGACAGATGGTGCCGGAGTTCGAGAAGGCGGCCTTCGAGGGCGAGAAGGGGAAGGTCGTTGGTCCGGTGAAGACCCAGTTCGGATATCACCTGATCAAGATCAACGATCAGAAATGACCCTGACCAGGAAAGATTGAAATCTGACCTGGGGTATTGCCCCCCATCTCCCACCATGGGTCTGATCAAGTGAGGAATGACTATGCCAATCACGTTGCCGTTCAAGAAGAGCAAGCGGATCTGCACCGGTTGCGGCCGCGAGGTGTCCGAGGCCAACGAGTTCTGCCCCTATTGCGGAGCCAAGAAGCAGGGCGCCGCCCCTGCGACATACAGTTCACAGCCAGATGCCGGGGCGCAGGGCTCGAAGAAGCTTTGCCCGGGCTGCGGTAGGGATATCCCCGAAGGACTTAGGTTCTGCCCCTATTGCGGGAAGGAGAGCGTCGGGTCCGTCCCCGTCCCACCGCCACCGGTCAGTGACCCCATCGCCCCGCCCACGGCCGAGCAGCAGAAGGTCATGTGCGTCATATGCGGCAAGGAGGTCCCGGACGGCCTGAACTTCTGCCCCAGCTGCGGTAAGGCGGCGCCCTATGCAAGGGCTCCTGGTGCCCCTGCTGCAGCGCCGATGCGCAAGTGCTTCGGCTGTGGGAGGGACATACCAGTGGGACTCAGGTTCTGCCCCTACTGCGGAAGGCCGGATCAAGGACAGGGCGCCCCCATGCCAGCCTCGGTGGCTTCTGCTGCGGCCAGCGCCGCACCAGGGTCATCGGCCCCTGCCTCAGGGGAGACCTCCACGCGCCTTTGCCCGGGCTGCGGTAGGCAGGTGCCCGAGGGCCTGAGGTTCTGCCCCTATTGCGGACGGCCAGGCCCCAGCGGCCCGGCCGCCCCTGTGGCTGGAGCGACAGGTCAGCCGCAGGCGAAGTGCATGGGATGTGGTAGGGACTACCCGTCCAACCTGAACTTCTGCCCCTATTGCGGAAGGCCGAACTCCGCCCCCGGCTCCTATGTCCAGGCGGCGCCGACGGCCCCCAAGCGCCTGTGCATGGGATGCGGGCGCGAGGTGGACGACACCTTGAAGTTCTGCCCTAATTGCGGAAGGCCCAATGCAGCTCCTCAGCCAGCGGTCGGACCGGCGAACGAACCTGCCACGCGGGTCTGCTCCAATTGCGGCCGGACGGTGCCGACATCGCACAAGTTCTGCCCCGAGTGCGGGAAGTCCCGGGACCCTTAGAGTGGAGCGGGGGGTGGCTCTGCCAAAGGGCGGAGACTATCTATCGTTTTTATTATCGTTAATGTTAGATTTACCTCTGGCGCTGGAATGTTTTAAGTATTGAAAATCGCTTTAATGGGAGTATTACTCTGGAAGGTGAAGCCTTGACCGGAGTCTTAGGAGGGATAAAAAGTTGACAGACAACACTCGCATGTGCACGGGATGCGGCAGGCAGATCCCCGCGGATTACAATGTTTGCCCGCACTGCGGCCGGCCTCAGACCCAGCAGTTTCAATCCGGCCCACAGCCCTATGGGCAGCCACAGCAATTTGAGCCGATGGGAGCGTTGAAGTACGTATTGTACTTGCTATCGTTCTTCAGCTTGTTGATCGGGATCATCATCTTCCTGATCTGGATGAACGACCCCAACCCAGAGAAGAAGCAGGTCGGCAAGAATTGCCTGTTCATCAGCTTGGCCGCGATCATCCTATCTATCCTATGCTATGGCATTTTGGCGGCAATGAGCATAGCATTCCTCTGAGGAGTGCCAAATCCTTTTTCTATTTTACTTCCTTTCCCCTTTTACGATGGCTTATCCCCCTGACCTGTTCTCTGAGCTGCTTTGGCAGATAGGCTATGCCATATGCCATCAGCTCCCCGAACGGTCCTTCTTCATCGCCGGTTATCAGCTTCCAGTATGTGCCAGGGACACCGGCACCATGCTGGGTTTCGGGATCGTCCTCTTCTTCTTCCTGGTCGGGAAGAGATGGCGACGATCTAACCTTCCGGACCTCGCCGTGCTGATCGTGGCCTTTGCTGGCTTCGCCCTGTTCGCCCTTGATGCCGGGTCCTCATATCTGGGGTTGAGGGAGAGCACGAACGAGCTGCGGCTGCTTTCCGGGCTTCTCATGGGCTTCGCCATCGGGACGATGCTGCTTACGGTGCTCTCGAGGTTCATGGGCGGGGACCCGGCGAAGCGCTGCTTCGATTGGAAGGACCTGCTCATCCTGCTCCCTCTCCTAGCGGTCGCCTTCCTCGCCATCCAAGCGCAACTGGGCCTGGCATCCTACTACTTCTTCTCTACGCTGACAATAGTCTTCCTGGTCCTGCTCTTCGTCACCCTCTTTTTCGTGTTCGGGAAGACCCTTTTTGAGAAGCGGCCGAGGTGGGGGACTGGAGAGATCCTGGCCCTCTCCATCGCCATGTCCATAGGGGCCCTGGTTCTTCTGTGGGTCCTACACCGATTGACTGAGGGGATGGTCCCGCAGGCTTGATCTTTCATATAAAAAGGAGGTTGCCTGACCGTTATGAGGTCGGGCACCACTCAGCGGTTCATGCGTTAGGAGCTTTGGTTCAAAGCGCCTTGAGGAACTCCTTCAGCAGCACCTAGCGGAACTCCGCTAACTTGCCCTTGGGCACGAAGTCGTTCATCTTGACCCGCTTCAGCAGTTCATCTGAGATCTTCTCGTTGTCCTTGAGCTTGAGGACCCTGACCTCCTCCACGGAGCTGCCCCAGGGACTGGGGCCTAAGCTCACTCCGCCCACTTAAATTTAGCTTTTTTTCCAATTTAATTTCGAGCGGCGGAAGGCGAATCGTCACATACGCTCGGCCGACTTGACCGCGATCTTGAAGGAGTTCAGCATGCAGGGCTCGCAGTAGCTCCCTGGCCGGTTGCGCAGCTCCTCGTAAAGGGCAACGGGGTCCTTGCCCCGCAGGTCCCCAATGGACCTGATTCCGAGCGTGTATAGGCCCTCGGCCGCCTTCTCCGACACCCCTGGCAACTTCCTCAGCTCCGTGATGGTCGCTTCCTTATCTTCCATTGCCCGCTACCTCGCAACAGCACTCGCGCTCCCACTATTTTCATTTTTATGTGCGAGGGGGTTAGCCGTGCGAAAGATCTCCTCCTCGCATGAGAGCCCCATGTAATCCTCGGCTCGGGACGCTACCATAGCTAGAAGAACCCGGCCAGCAGGGGAAGGACCGCGTCTACGATAGAATGCACCTTGATCCAATCGTTCACGCCCTGGAGGATGAACTCCACCGCCAGCGCGGCCAGCAGCAGCCCGATGATCTTGGAGAAGATCTCGATGGTGTTGTTCCCCACCTTGCGCACGATGTAGATGGAGTTGCGCAGCAGCCCCCAGGTGACCGCCAGGGCGATGACCCCCGCGATGATGGTGGTGAAGGCGCCGACGCTCGCCGTCAGCAGTATGGCGGTGGAGATTACCCCCGGGCCTGTCAATATGGGGGTGGCGATGATGACCCAGGCCACGTTGCTCTGCTCGTTGCCCCTGCTGAAGCTGAGGGAGAAGATGATCTCGATGGCCATGAGGAAGAGTACTAGGCCCCCGGCGATGCGAAAGGCATCCAGGCTGATCCCGAAGAGCGAGAGGATGCTCGTTCCCAGTAGGGTGAATATCACGAAAAGGACAGCTGAGACCAGGACGGCTTTGTTGGCACTCCTCTCCTTCTCCCTATCGTCCATGTTCTTGGTCAGGGAGATGAAGATGGGCAGGGAGGCGAACGGATCGAAGATGAAGAACAGCAGTGCCACGGCGTAGATGAGCTGGTCAATGGAATCCATTCTTCCTGCCTCCGCCCCGGATTCCCCCTATGCCTATTTGAGCGTTGCCTGGTCCGACGGCAGCTAGCATCATGGCCTCGGCCAGGGAAGATTCCTTCCCCGAGATGCTGGACATCATCAAATGCTTTATATCGGTCAGGCTTCGTTTAGCGACTGGCGAATAAGATGAGTGAGAAGAAACGTTATTGGCGCTGCCACGTATGCAATGACATCCATTTCGGCGTCAAGCCTCCTGAGACCTGCCCCACATGTGGCATGAGGAACGCCTTCGTCCTATGCGATCAACCGGAGGCGGACAGGATATTCGAGCTGGCCCGGGACAAGAACGTGTGGCGCTGCTCCAGATGCGACGATATGCACCTGGGAGCGAAACCTATGCCCCAGTGCTCGTCCTGCGCCTCTGCGGCCAAGTATGTCAGCGTGAGCCGCGAAGAGGCCGGTCCCATGATGCGGCCCGTGGACTATACCCTCTCCGCCCCCGACGAGGTCCTAGCCGCCTGGGACGAGTTCGTGGGGCGAAACGGCAGGATCAGGCTCTGGGAGGAGCGCGGCAGCGTGCAGCAACTGTCCGTGGGGGTCCTGGAGAACGTCAAGAACAAGGGACTGAAGTACTGCCCTTGCCGCGTCCCCTTGGATGACCCGGTCAAGGACCTGAAGCTCATCTGCCCCTGCAACTTCCTCGCCCAGCAGACCTGGAAGGAACACGGCGAGTGTTGGTGCGGGCTGTTCCGCAAGAGGTGAGGAAATGGCCGAGGATGGAAAAAGACTGATCTGGTTCTATGGAAGGGAATGCCCGCATTGCAAGAAGCTGCACCCCGTGGTGGACCAATGGGAGGCGCAGAGCGGCATCAGCATCACCAAGCTCGAGGTCTGGCACGACGAAAAGAACGCCCAGCTCATGCGCAAGTACGGCGAGGTCATCTCCGCCGCATGCGGAGGCGACCTGGGAGTGCCGGCCTTCTACAACGAGGCCACAGGCAAGGCCATATGCGGCTCGCGCGTGGACTTGGAGAAGATGACCAGCTGGGCCAAGGGCTGAGCCCTCGCACGAGGATGACGCAAAAGATCGTGGTGCGCAAGGTCCATGGCGGCAAGCTGTTCCGCCTGCGCTACGATCCCGAGGGACGTGGCCAGAAGGTCTCGCTGGATGGCGATTTCTTCGTGCATCCCGAGGAGGGCATCGATGCCCTGGAGCGGTATTTGGAGCGTTGCGTTGGGATGAAGCAGAGGGAGGACGCGGTTCGATTCCTAGAGGGCAAAATAGATGAGGACTCAATCCAGATTATAGGTGCCGACGCCGAAGAGCTGATCGCGGCGCTATGGGAGGCCATGGGATGAGGTGGAGATTCGTAGATTTCGAGAGCTGGAGCGCGGCCATGAACATGGGGATCGACGAGGCCGTGTGCGAGGGAGTGAACAAGGGCACGAGCCCCCCGACCATCCGCCTCTACGGCTGGAAGCCGAGCGCCGTGAGCATCGGCTGCTTCCAGAGCATGAACGAGGAGGTCGACTATCGCAACTGCGTGCGCTACGGCGTGGACGTGGTGCGACGCCGCACCGGGGGCGGGGCCGTGTATCACGACGAGAAGGGCGAGATCACCTACAGCGTCATCTGCCCCGAGGACCTGGTGCCCATGGACATCAATGCCGCCTACAGGGACGTGTGCGGGCGTATCGTGGACACCCTGGCGCTGTTGGGCGTCAAGGCCAACTTCGCCCCGGTGAACGATGTCCTCGTGGAAGGCAAGAAGATATCCGGTAGCGCGCAGACCAGGCGAGCGGACGTCTTCCTGCAGCATGGCACCCTCCTGCTCAGCGTGGACCGGAAGCGCATGTTCAAGCTGCTCAGGGTCCCTCCGCAGAAGATAGAGGACAAGAAGCTGGGCAAGCCAGAGGACCGGATCACCTCGCTCAGGGACGTGTCCCACGCCTCCAGGGAGGAGGCGCTCAAGGCCATGAAGACCGCCTTCCTCAAGGGCAGGACCTGGGACGAGGGCTCATGGCGTGATGATGAGGTGGCGCGGGCCAGGGTCCTGGCGGAGCAGCGCTACGCCTCCAGGGAGTGGAACTTCTCCCGCTGACCTAGTGCATGGCCAGGATGAGCTCGGGGTTCTCCAGGTAGCGCACCAGCTCGCCCATGAACTTAGCGGCCTGCGCGCCGTCCAGGATGCGGTGGTCCCAGGTGAGGGAAAGGGGCATCACTCGTCGTGGCACGACCTGACCGCTCTTGACCCAGGGCATCTCCCGGATGCGCCCCACTCCCAAGATGGCCGCCTCGGGGTAGTTGATGATGGGATTGCCGTAGGTCCCTCCCAGCGCGCCGTAGTTCGTGATGGTGAACGTCCCCCCCTTCAGATCGCCCAGGTCGATCTTCCGCTCCGCGGCCTTCCTGCTCATCTCCTCTATCTCCATGGCGATGTCCATTATCTCCTTCTGGTCCGCCACCTTGATCACCGGGACCATGAGCCCTTCCTCGGTGGCCACGGCCACGCCGATGTTGTAGTATTTCTTGAGGATGATCTCCTCCATCTCCTCGTCCAAGCTGGAATTCAGGTACTTGTTGTTCTTGAGGGCCATGACCACGGCCTTGACGATGAAGGGCATGTAGGTGAGCTTGACCTTGCGCTCCTCCAAGGCCACCGCCTTGATGCGTTCCCTGAGGGACACCAGCTCGGTCACGTCGGCATCGTCCATCATGGTCACCATAGCCGTCTTCGACGTCGATTCCATCATCTTCTTGGAGGTGGAGCGGCGGATGCCCTTCACCTGCTCGCGGTCAATGTACCCGTAGATGTCGAACTTGGCGACCTTCTTCGGCCGCGGGGGAGCAGTGGGCTGCGTCGCGGCACGGACGTCCCCTTCCGTTATGCGCCCGCCCGGCCCGGTGCCCTTGACCAGGGCGAGGTCCACCTTCAGGTCCTTGGCCAGCTTCCGTACGGCTGGAGTGGCCTGCACCTCGCTGGGGATCGCTGCCACCGCCACGGATGGCTTGGAGCTCACCGTGATCTCCTCGTCGGGGAGCTCACCCACCACGCTGACGGACGGCTTCCTGGCCTCCTCCACGGGCGCCATGGGCACCTCCTTGGGCGGGGTCTCTCCCTCGGGAGCGATCGTGGCCAGGACCTCTCCCACCTTCACCGTCTCTCCCTCGGCATGGTAAAGGCGCAGGACCTTGCCCCCAGTGGGCGAGGGCATCTCCACCACGGCCTTGTCGGTCTCCATCTCGGCGATGGGCTGGTCCTGTTTGATGATGTCCCCCTCCCTCACCAGCCATTTCTTGATCTCGCCCTCGGTCACGCCCTCTCCCAGGTCTGGAAATCGGAAGTCCGTCGGCATGTTACCACCTCAGAAGCTCATCGCTCTCTTCACGCCCTTGATGACTCTCTCCGGGCTTATGTAATAGTAGTGCTCGCCCTTGGGCAAAGGCACGGTTATGTCCGGAGCTGTGACCCTCTCCACCGGCGACTGGAGAGATAGCAGCGCCCCCTCCATTATGCGAGCGGAGATCTCCGCGCCCAAGCCGCATGTCTTGGGGGCCTCGTGCACCACCACGCATCGCCCGGTCCTTTTAACGGAGGCGAGGATGCTGGTGAAGTCCATAGGCGCCAGGGTCCTCATGTCCAGCACCTCGGCGCTGACCCCCTCCTTCTCCAAGGACTCGACGGCCTTCTGGATGGTGGGCATCATCGCGCCCCATCCCACGATGGTCACGTCCCTGCCCTCCTGGACCTTGCGCGCCTGGCCCAGGGGCACGAGGTACTCGCCCTCCGGCACCTCCTCCTTAAGGAGGCGATAGGAGCGCGTGGGCTCCAGGAAGATCACGGGGTCCGGGTCCCTGATGGAGGAGGCCAGGAGACCCTTGGCCTCCAGAGGCGTGGAGGGCGCCACCACCTTCAGGCCAGGTATGTGGCAGAAGACCGCCTCCGTGCTCTCGGAATGGTGCTCCAGCGCCTTCACCCCCGCGCCATAGGGCGTCCTGACCACCAGGGGCAGGCCCAACCTCCCCCGGGTGCGGTTGCGCATCCTGGCCGCGTGCGAGACCAGCTGCTGGTAGGCGGGATAGATGAAGCCCATGAACTGTATCTCCGCCACCGGCCTCATCCCGTTCATGGCCATGCCTATGGCCGTTCCGACGATGCCGGATTCCGCCAGCGGTGTGTCGATGACACGCTCCCTTCCGAACCTCTCGAACAGCCCCTCCGTCAAACGGAAGACGCCGCCGTCCACGCCCACGTCCTCGCCCAGGCATACGACGGACGAATCCCGCTCCATCTCCTCCCTGAGGCAGAGGTTGATGGCCTGCACCATGTTCATCATGGCCATGCTCATCCCCCCCTCTGGTTGAGCTCGCCCCTCATGAACTCCAGCTGCTCCCTGAGGTCCTGCGGCATGGTGGCGAAGGTGTGCTTGAACGCGTCGTCCAGGGATGGAGGGGCGTATCCCTCTGCCTTCTTGACCTCCTCCTCTACGATGCGGGAGGCCTCCTCGGTCCACTCCCTCTCCTTCGCCTCGCTCCATGTCCCCCTGCCCACCAGGTATGTTCGGAACCGGGTCAGGGGATCCCTGGCCGTCCAGTAGGCGAGGTCCTCCGCGCCACGATAGCGGGTGGCGTCGTCCGAGGTGGTGTGGTCGCCCATGCGATAGGTGAAGGACTCGATCAGCGTGGGGCCGTCCCCCTTGCGGGCCCGGTCCGTGGCCTCCTTCGTGGCCGCGTACAGCGCCAGGACGTCATTGCCGTCCACCTGGATGCCCGGGAACCCATAGGCCACGGCCTTCTGCGCCAGGGTCTTGGACGCCGTCTGCAGCCTCCTGGGCACGGATATGGCCCACTGGTTGTTCTGGCAGACGAACACGATGGGCGTGTGGAACGTTCCGGCGAAGTTCAGCCCCTCATGGAAGTCCCCCTCGGAGGTGGCCCCATCCCCGAAATAGCACAGGGCGACCTTGTTCTCCTTGCGGTACTTGATGGCATAGGAAATGCCCACGGCGTGCGGGATCTGGCTTCCCACCGGAACCGCGGAAGGGGCCACGTTCACTTCGCCTTCCAGCAGGGAGCCCGCCTCGTTCCCCATCCAGTAGGTGTAGAGGCGCCATAGGGGTACGCCCTTGACCAACAGAGCCCCCATCTCGCGGAAGGCCCAGACCAGCCAATCCCCTTTCTCCAAGGCCAGGGCGGGCCCTATCTGGCTAGCCTCCTGCCCCTTGGATGGGGGATAGGCGCCCAGCCTCCCCTGGCGCTGCAGGCGCACGGCCTTCTCATCCGCCAGTCGCGTGAGCGCCATGGTCTTGTAGGCATGCAGCAACCGGGCGTCATCTAATTTGGGCTCCAGCCCCTTGTCCACCTTTCCATCCTTGTCCAGGATCTGCAACATCTTGCCTTTCAGCGGGTCGTACTCCTCGAACAGCATCAACGGTCCTCCTTGATGATCATCAGCATCTCATGGGCGTGATAGGAGCTGCGCACCATCGGGCCGGACATCACCTGGCGGAAGCCCAGGTCCAGCGCGGAGAGGCGCAGCTCATCGAATTCCTCCGGGGTGACATAGCGCGACACCGGCAGTCCTCCCCCCTTGGGCCTCAGGTACTGGCCCATAACGACCAGGTCCACTCCCGCCATGCGCGCGTCGCTCAGCGCCTCAAGGACCTCTTCCCTGGTCTCGCCCAGGCCAAGCATGAGCGAGGTCTTCGTGAGGAGCTGTGGTGCGACGCGCTTGAGCGTCCTCAGCACCTGCAGGGAAAGATCGTAGCTGGCCCGGACGTCCCTTGCCGACGACTGCAACCGGCGCACCACCTCCAAGTTGTGCCCGACAACGTCCGCACCGCTGAGGGCGATAATCCTCATTGCCCTCTCATCTCCTTTCATGTCTGGCACCAGCAGCTCTACCTTGGTGTCAGGGCTCGTGGCTTTTATCGCTCCCGCCGTCCTGGCGAAGATGCTCGCTCCGCCATCCTCCAGGTCGTCGCGCGTGACCGAGGTGATGACCGCGTGCCTAAGGCCGAGCTCCTTGGCGGCGGAGGCCACCCTCTCCGGCTCACCCTCGTCCACCATGCCCCCCGGATCACCGTAGCCCACGGCGCAGAAGCGGCAGGACCGGGTACATACCTGGCCCAGGAGCATGAAGGTGGCGGTGCCGTGGCCCCAGCACTCCGAGATGTTGGGGCATTGCGAGGAATCACAGACGGTGCGCACCGAGCTCGTCCGCACCACCTCCCGCACCTCGCGGAAGCGGTTGACGGAGGGCACCTTCACCCTTATCCAATCGGGCTTGTCCATATCAATGCGTGAGCTCATGCCAGAATCAGCGCCATATTGGAGGCGGGGTTTTACTAGTTTTCCTGACCCGCTCCAACTTGATGCTCAAGATGGTCGACGGGCGTTCGTCTTGTCCTTAAAACGATTCAGAACCTGAGAGAACTGGCTTCGTAAAGAAAATAACCTGGAGAATATGTTTTTATAGTATCTAGGGATAAGTTGCCCCGCTAGGCTTGACCGGGACGTTCGGCGTGCCCTTGTACACCGCAAACCGTCGATAGCGGGGGTGACAGCGGGGGACGGCGTAACTGGAACCGTGCATGCCCAGTCATCAACTATGAGGTTCTGTCCTTCGGGGCTGGTGGCGGCCTCGCGGCGCGGCTGGAGGGCCGCGCCCCTGGCCCTGATCAGGGAGAACGGGTCAGGCCCTGACGGGAGCAGCCTTACCCTGGACTACCGGCGCTCGAAGGGGGGCGGGGCTGAGAAGATGACTGGATCACATGCACGGAACCAGGCGACTACCTCCGTGGCCTGGCACCTCATTCTTCCTCCTTTGCAGGAGCGCAGCCCTGAGGCAACAGGGTGGGATTGCAGCCAGTTATGATGTCCTTCTTGAAATCGAACAGCGTCCTGGAGTCCTCGCCCTGATCCAGGACCATAAGCGAGCTAGCGTTCACGCTGCCTACGACGGCTCCTTCTACGCCGCTATGGGCGAACAGGTCGAGGACCTTGGAGGAGTGCTTGGGCGCGGAGGTGAGGACGAATCCGCACCCCTGGTACGATTTGAGCCACTGGTTGAATGGCACTCCCTTCGGCCTTGGCACCTTGTCCAGGTCCACCGTACCACCTTTCCCGCTGGTCTCGAGGAGCATGCCCAGGGTTCCGATGGATCCAGGATTGCTCATATCCTTACCAGCATGGACCAGATGGAGCTTGCCCAAATGGTTCATGATGAGCATCTGCTCCCGGACGGTGTCCGCGTCCTTCTTGCTGGTGGTGTCCCACGCGTAGTCCAGCTTCTCGGGGTAGAAACCATCCAGGTCCATGGCGAAGATGATGTCGTCGCCTGCTTGGGCCGTGTGACTGTAGATGACCGCGTCCCTGTCCGCAGTTCCGAGGATGGCCACGTCCACCGCGTTATAATGGCAGTCGGGATGCGTATGCCCACCTACGACCGGAACTCCGAACTTGCGTGAGGCGTTCTCCATACCCCGCATCACCTGCCCGCAGACCTTCTCGTCCTTCATGGAGATGACGTCCACCATGGCCAGGGGTATCCCTCCCATGGCCGAGATGTCATTGATGTTGACCAGTATCGCGTAGTAACCAGCGAACCAAGGGTTCGCCTTCATTAGCGATTCCATGATCCCATCGGCGGCGAGTAGGAGCACGGAGTCCCCGAACTCGAGCACGGCCGCATCCTCGCCGTAAGCTGCGAGCACCTTTCCATAGGCAGTCTTGGGGAAGAAGCTAAGGACCTCTGAGATCGTCCTTTTCCTAGTGATGCCGGGATGCGTTCTCAGGTCCTTGACCAGCGCCTCAAGGCTCATATGCATATGAACGGGGTCGTCCGATAAATAGGTTATTTCAGCCCGTCTAGATCCCTACGAGGTCAGAAGCTGAGGCGCGTCTGCTTCGTCTCCTTGACGAGGTAATTGATGTTGTAAAGGTCCGCTAGGAGGCGTGTAACGACCTCAACGAAATCCTTCTCTAGCTCGGGAGCCTCGATGGTGTAAGCCTTGAGAGAGTCTGGTATCTTGAACCCCGATCTTACCAGAGCCTGCTTGGCCTCCTGCCGCTCTTCCTTCGAGGCCTCATTGCCCGGCAAGGTCTTGATCCCGGCCTTGGATATCTCATCGGAGAAGACCGCCCTCCGCATGAGGTGAGTCATGGTGTAAAGTATGAGCTTGTCCGACTTTTCCCCCTCACCATACAATTGTCTGACCCTCTCTCCTATCATCTCATAGACGTTCTGCTCCCGCCCCTTTGAGGTGAGATACATTTTTGCGGGAGGTACCTCTTTCTCCTTCAGCACGTTGAGATCCGTCATCGCCCGAAGGTAGCCGGTAAGGATCAAGCGGTGTAACTCGTAACCTCTTGACTCCAGCTCCCGGGAGATGGCGCTGATGGATCTTCCGTCCTCTCGGAGAATCTCAAGGATCACCAAGCGGAGATCTCGCTCTGGATGGAACATCTGCTCACAGATATGGTAACAGATATGGTAACTAATAAAGGTTTGTTGAATGTTAACAGCCATTTATAATGTGAGCAGTTCATTGTCCAAAAACTAGTTTATCTTAAGCGGACAATCTGTATGTTTGCCTGTAAATTGTACTGACAAGGGATGGGATTAAGCTTACGAGTATACCCTTCTCAATTTCAGGTTCAGAATTGATGAGATGATACTATGAAAATGATGGAGTCTTCGACGGACACCCGGACGAGCGAACCGGGGATGATATGGTCCGACGAAAAGGAATCGACAGAGTTATCGCTCTTCGTGCGCACGTCGGACGAGGAGATCAAGAAGTGGGATAGGAACAGGATATATGAGGCCCTAATACGCGAGACCACCATAAGCGAGGATGCGGCCGCCATCGTGGCCCGCGAGGTGGAGAAGCTCATCGCCTCCCTCGAGCTCGACTTCGTGACAGCCCCCCTGATCAGGGAGCTGACCAACGCGAAGCTAGTCGAATATGGATTGGCGAAAATACGCCGGCAGCATACGCGTCTAGGCGTTCCGCTCTACGATGCAAGACAGATCATCATGAACCCGAACAAGGAGAACGCCAACGTCCCGCACGGCCCCGAGGCCACGAACCTGACGCTCTCCGAACGCATCAAGAAGGAGTTCGCCCTGCTCGAGGTGTTCGGGCAGGACCTAGCCGACGCGCACATGCGCGGCGATATCCACCTTCATGACCTTGGGATGATCGACCGCCCATACTGTTCCGGACAGTCGATCGAGTACGTGAAGAAGTTCGGATTGAACCTGCCGAACGCCATAAGCATCGCCAAGCCTGCGAAGCACCCCGAGGTGCTCATCGAGCAGATCATCAAGTTCTCCGCCGCCCTGCAAGGACATTTCGCAGGGGCGATCGGCTGGGACGCTGTGAACCTATTCCTGGCCCCGTACCTCGTGAACGTGGACGACGAGCGCATGAAACAACTGGCGCAGATACTCATCTTCGAGTTCGCCCAGCAGGCGGTAGCTCGTGGCGGGCAGTCCATCTTCAGCGACCTCAACCTCTATTGGGAGGTCCCGGACCATTTCGTAGGCGTACCGGCGATAGGGCCTAGAGGGCAGTTCACCGGTTCGAACTACGAGGACTACCAGGATGAGTCACAGAGGTTCGTCTCCGCGCTCTTCGACGTGTACATGGAGGGCGACGCTATGGGAAGGCCGTTCTTCTTCCCCAAGCCCAACGTGCACATGACGGAGAAGTTCTTCAAGACCGAGGGGCACGAGGAGTTCATGCATAAGATATGCTCCGTCGCCTCTGAGAAGGGGAACACCTATTTCGTCTTCGACCGTGGCAACACCGCCAAGATATCGGAGTGTTGCCGCTTGACCTTCAAACTCGAGAAGAGCGACCTCGAAGACGCCAAGACGCCATGGAAGATGCGTTACTCGGCCATGCAAAACGTCACAGTTAACCTTCCCAGGATCGCTTACGAGGCGCACCAGGACGACGCGCGCCTCATAGACATCTTAAAGGAGAAGCTGGACATCGTGGCGCAGGCGCACGTGCAGAAGAAGGAGTTCATCACCAAGCTGCTGGGCATGGGCAAGCAAGGACCGCTGGCGCTGCTCACCATGGAGCTGGACGGCGAGCCCTACTACCGTCTGCAGAAGGCGTCCTTCCTCATCGGCATGGTCGGCCTCAACGAGATGGTACAGTACCACACCGGCAAGCAGATGCACGAGTCCAAGGACGCCACCAAGTTCGGCCTCAAGGTCATCGCGGAGATGAAGAAGGAGTCGGAGTTCCTCGGCGAACAGTATGGCATCCGTATGCCCCTGGAGCAGACCCCCGCGGAGTCGACGGCCTATCGCTTCGCCAAGCTGGACACAAAGTACTATCCGCTGCAGGCGCCGACGGTCATCCGCGGCAACCGCAACAGCGGCGAGATCTACTACACTAACTCCACCTACCTGAACGTGAGCGCCCCCATAAGCGCCATCGAGCGTACCAAGATGGAGGGCGTGTTCCACCCGCTCATCGACGCGGGCGCGCTGACGCACGTTTGGTTGGGAGAGCACAAACCTGCCCCGGAGAGCATCGCCGCCTTCGTGCGCAAGACCTTCGAGAACACGCAGAACGCGCAGATCGCCTTCAGCCCGGAGTTCACCTCCTGCCTCGATTGCGGCCGCACCGTGCGCGGTCTGTTCCCCACCTGCCCCCACTGCGCCTCGCCCAACATCGAGGGCATAACCAGGGTCACGGGCTTCTTCTCCAAGACCAACAGCTGGAACAAGGGCAAGCTCGGGGAGCTCAAGGACCGAGTCAGGAACCAGATCTGAGATGGTCTGGAACACCTTCCCCTTTTTTTCATTTCACTTTTCAACCGATCTAGCACTAGCAATCGAAAGCGATTGGCGAACGTATAAATAGCCGAGAGCTTGAATGATAATGGCTAGCATCCTCAGGAGGGAAGGGAAGCAGTGACCAGGGTGAAAGTGGGCAAGCATTTAATGGTCAATCTGAGCCGCCGGTCACTGTGCGACAGCTGCGTGGCGGATGTGTGCCTCAAGGATACCTCATTGCGAGTCTTCGATTGCGAGCTTTACCAATCCTCTTTCCTGATCTTCAAGCGCTGCGCATGTTGCGAGGAGCTCTTCGAGGTGCATCATAACATACGCGCACTGGACCCGGAGCTATGCCCCCGATGCAATGTCCTGGCCAATGGCTAACGAGGAATACTGCCATTCCATCAACCTGTGGAATCCAAAGCCTCAATCCCTTGGTAATTCCTTCTTCGCATCCCGATTCCATTCGTTCCAGATAGTCCTCAGCTCCTCCTCGGGCACCAAGGGCTGAGAGATCAGGTCGAGCAACTCCTTCGACATCCTGCCTTCCAAAATCATCTGGCTCCCCGCCCTTCGAACCGCCTTATAGATCTTATCCGCCATCTCTCCGTCCTTCGAGAGAAGGAAGGCGTGCGGGCGCAGGACGGCCCCGGAGTACTCGATGCCCATATCACTAGCTAGCTCCTCCACTATTCGTACCAGGGTCGCAAAGTTCTGAAGCTCCCACCAGGCGCCGGTGGAAACGAGGACGACCTTTGACAGGCGCACGCCCTGGCGCAACCTCGCCCGGGTCCGGCCGTTCTCGAACCGTAGGTCCGGGTCCACGAGCGGGCAGAGCCGGTTGAGTAGGTTCTGCATGTCGCCGGGAAGAGGTATGAACACCGGCGTCGCCAACACGAGGATCTCCGCATCGCTCACCTCAGGGTACAGCTCCTGCATCGGATCATGGACATGGCATCTTCCAGGCCTCTTGTACCAGCAGTTCATGTCACCGCTGCAGGGCCTAGCCTTGATCCGAGAGGCGTAGCGTAGCTTCGTCGAGGCACCAGCATCTTCCATCCCCCGGAGGTAGCTCTCGAGCAGCTTGGCCGTGCTCCCCTTCTCCATCCTCGGGCTGCCGTTGATGGCCACGACATTCACCATTCGCTCACCGAACCTACGTGTCGAGCTCCGGGATATTAATCCTTCGGAGGTGTGATGCTCGAGGACCATTCTCCATTCAGAGCAATCTAGGACCGATGAGCTGCCAAATGATCAGGAAGAACACGAAGATGGCCAGCATGTAGGTTATCGTGGCCACAAATTGCGCCCTTTCCTTCTCGCTGGAGTCCTTCTTGAACCTCTGGATAAGGGAATCGGCTCCATCACGGAATAGATATCCCCCATCCAAGGGCACGGCGGGCAGCACGTTGGTCATGCCCACCATGAGGTTGATCCAGAAGATCCAGTAAAAACAGTTGGCCAGGAACCAGAAGACGTCCGTGGGAAGGCCCACGAGCAGTCCCGTGGGCACGAACAGGTCCGCTAAGGGGGGCTCGATCGGCGCCAGGCCCTGGAAGGGCAGCGCGATGAAAAGAAGGGAGGCACCGACGAAGGAGATGGGGTCATCCACGTTCGCCAAGGGATTAGATAATCTCCGCAGGATGGCGTCCGGCGAGTTAACCAGCAGGCCCATGTATGCCGAATTGATGCCCATGAACCCGCGGTCCGCGGCGCTGGCGTTGATGGAGTCCGGGTCCACATCCTCCAGGTAGGCGTTGCGGCTCGTCAGGGTGATGCTGTCCGCGGCGAAGAGCTGATAGCTCTGGGTGGTGGTCTCGTAGTATAAGGCTCGTAGGCTCACGGTCTGTTGCGGGTGGGTCAGGTTGAGGGCCGCCTCCAGATCGAGCTGGTTGTGGATGATCGTCCCATTGAGCATAGCCAGGATCATTCCAGGCTTCAGACCGATGGAGCTGGCAGGGAGTCCAGAGGAGACGTCGACCAGGGTGAGCCCGGCCGCCACCTCCGAGCTCTTCAACTCCCCATAGTAATAGTAAGAAACCGTGACCTCGCTACCTGGCTCGAAGTTCAGGGTGTTGAAGTCCTTCACGGTATTGATGGCGCTGCCCTCGATCTCCATGAGCTGCATCCCGAAACCGATGCCAGCATTGAAGGCAGGGCTGTCATTGCCCAGGCCCACGACCACCGGATTATCGTACACCGGCTCCGCCGAGGCCATGAAGCCGCTGCAGAACAGGATCGCGCAGAGTATGGCCAAGAACACGTTCGTCGCCGGCCCGACCGCGTACACGCTGCTCCGGCGCTTGCGGTCCGCGGAGGCGATCTGCTGCTCGTCAGGCTCCACGAACGCGCCCATGGGCACGATGAAAAGGAACAGCCCCAACGACTTGATGTTCATCTTGCCCACCCGGGTCAGGATGCCATGCGCGAACTCGTGGACGATGATGGCCACGACCAGGCCCACGATGCCGAACACTATGGGGATCACAGGGTTGATGCCAGGTATGCCCAGCATCATCTCGGGGGTGGGGGCGCGGTCATCGGGTATGCGGGAGACGATGGTCGCCTCCCAGATGAGCAGGGCCATGATGAAGACCCCGACCGCCAGGCAGACCACCTTGGCCACCAGGGCATAGGCCTGCCAGAACCGGACCGGCCGGGCCAGCTTGTCGATGAGCCTCTTGCCGCCCTCGGTCCTCCACATGATGAAAGGGCCATAGGTGCTCACGCCACGCTTCGAGAGGTACTTCTTCTTGCGGATGGCATAGATGATGAATCCGTATATGACGAATATGACGGCGAGGGTCGCCCACCAGGGTACGGTAACGGCCATTTTCAGCTCAGCTGCGCACTAATGGGCTGAAGCTATTAAATCATTCCCCAAATGATATCATTCGGCCTCGCCGTCGTCGCATTGGCGATGGTTGGTCCAGACGTCGTCCGAGATGTCTTCGTAGATCGCCGAGCATTCGTCCCTCGCCTTGGACTTCTTCTCCTCCTTCCGCGCCAGGCGCAGGATCTGGTCCTTCTTCAATATCCAGTAATGAATGCGCCAGAGCTTGCCCTTCTTGAGGTGGACCTCCTCCTGCGTGGTGGTGAGGAAGCCCTCCTCCTCTAGCATGTAGAATACGTCCCTGTCCTCGGAGGTGAGGCGGTTGTCGATGACCTCGTCCGTGAAGCCGAAGAAGGACAACAGGTACTCTGCCAGCTTGCCGATGTCCTCGGAGGACATGCCCTTCTTGCCCAGGGTGTTCTGGAGCGCAAGAACCACGTCCTCCATACTGACGACTGTCACCTGTTCCCCCGCACCCGAATCTCACTTCGCAGCCATATAGATATTGCAGGAGTGCCGCTCAGGACTCGTGCTGCGTAGCCCTGTGCGAACTCACGAATTCCATCAGATGGTGGGATGCGAGTATGAGGACCACGGACATCACGCCCGTTAGGAAGACGAAATCGATCATACCCCCCACCCCGATGATGAAGGGGCCATAGTAGGTCGAGGACTTGGCGAGCTGGAAAACATCGCCTCCGAAGAGCATGCCCATGGTGGCGGAGAAGTATGCTACGGCCAGGGCGCTGCGTATTTGCCCATTGGTGAGGACGTAGGAGAGCGAGGCGCAGACCGCCACGATCAGGATCCAGGAGATGATGGGTATGTACACCCCCTCCATGGTCATTTGAGTGAGGAGCGAGGCCAGGCCAGCGACCGCCATGGTGGTGACCAAATAGCTCCTCCAGCCCGCGCGAACATGGACCACCAGGTACGATGAGACGAGTATCGGCACAATGGCGCCGGTGACGTTCATCTCCAGAACCAGCGGCGTGCCGGTCAGGCGAAGGTTGAACCAGGAGAAGAATGCCAAGGCGGCTACTATGGCCAGGCCGTTGAATATCGGCTCGGTCCAGGTGTCGTCATCGGAGGTACTGAGCAGGCTGGAGCGCGAGATGAGCCCAATGGAGAGCGCCATGATCGCGAATATGGCGATGCCGGCGATCACCAGAGAGATTATCAGGGCGTTCTCCAACATGCCATTAACTCAGGCCTCGAACGCTATAAAAAATCTTCTTCCTCCAGGACCTCCTCCTGATCCTCATCGCGCCTTCTGGGCCAGATGCGCAGGTAGAGGAGCGTCTCGGCGCCGACGGCCAGGACGACCAAGGCGAAGGGCAGGGCCCAGCCGCCGAAGCCGGTCCGCTGCGCCTCGATAAAGATAACGATGTCAAGGAAGAAGCAGCCCAGCACGTACCAGTACCGGGCATAGGTGCCCTTGAGCCAATCCCTCCAGGTGGGCTCGGGAAGGGCTTCTGGCTGCTTCCGCTCCTTCTCGCTCTCACCTTCCAATGTCAACAAGCGCTTCTTGGCCATCGTACCTCAGCGGAAGTGGCAGGCCACGAAGTGCTCCCCGCCCTTGTCGGCCAGCAGGGGTTCCTGCATCTCGCAGATGGCCTCGCGATAACGGCAACGGGTATGGAACCTGCACCCAGGGGGCGGCTTGGCCGGGCTGGGGACGTCCCCTGACAGGACGATGCGGTTGCGCTTCAGGTCCGGGTCGGGGACGGGTATCACGCTCAGCAGCGCCTCGGTATATGGATGCAAGGGGCGCTTGAACAGCTCCTCCTTCGGCGCCGTCTCCACCACCTTCCCTAGGTACATGACGCTCACCCTGTCGCACATGTAGCGGATGGTGCTCAGGTCGTGCGAGATGAAGAGGTAGGTCAGGCCGAGCTCCTCCTGTAGATCGTTCAGCATGTTGAGGATCTGGGCCTGCACGCTCACGTCCAAGGCGGACGTTGGCTCGTCCAGCACGATGAAGTCCGGGTTCAATGCCAGGGCTCGGGCGATACCGATCCTCTGCCTCTGCCCCCCGGAGAACTCGTGCGGGTAGCGGTACAGGTGCTCCGGGTTCAGGCCCACTTTCTCCATGAGCGCGGTGACGCGCTCCCTGAGCTCCTCCCCGCGGGCGACGCCGTGCACTCTCATGGGCTCCCCTATCACGTCGCGGATGAGCATCCTAGGGTTCAGCGACGAGAAGGGGTCCTGGAAGACGATCTGCATCTCCTTGCGCATCTTGCGCAGCGACTCTGGGTCCTTGTGGTTGAGGGCGTAGGCGGAGAGGATCTTATCCCTCTCGATCTCCAAAGCCTCTGGCGGGGAGGCCTTTCCATCTGTCCCCTGGTACTTGGACATCTCGGCGTCCAGCTGGTCCAGCCTGGCCCTGACGTCCTCTGGCATCTTGTAGTACACGTTGCCCGCAGTGGGGTTGGTGAGGAGGAGCAAACAGCGCCCCGCGGTGGTCTTGCCGCAACCGGACTCCCCCACGAGGCCGAGCGTCTCCCCCTTGCGGATGAAGATGTCGACGCCATCGACCGCCTTGACGCTGTTCTTGGAGCGGCGCATCAGACCGCTGCGTATGGGGAAGTGCTTCTTCATCCCCCTGGCCTCTATGAGCACCTCTTCGCTGGGCATCAGGACGCGCCTCCTTTCATGTAGAGATGGCAGGCCACGAAGTGCCCGGGCTTGACCTCCAGCATCGGCGGCTTGACCTTCTTGCAAATCCCCATGGTGTAGGGGCACCGAGGGTTGAACCGGCAGCCGGTCGGAGGCTTGACCAAATTGGGCACGTTGCCCTCGATTATGTCCAGCCGGGATACCCCGACCGTTACCTTGGGTATGGAGTTCAGCAGGCCCTGGGTGTAAGGGTGCATGGGCTCCTTGAAGATCGCCTGGACCGATCCGATCTCCGCCATCACCCCGGCGTACATCACGCCCAGGCGATTGCAGACCTCGGCGACGACGCCCAGGTTATGGGTGATGAGCAGGATGGAGGTGCCCGTCTCCTCCTGCAAATCCCGCATCAGCTTGAGTATCTGGGCCTGGATGGTGACGTCCAGGGCCGTGGTGGGCTCGTCGGCAATGAGAACCTGAGGCTTGCAGGCCATGGCCATGGCGATCATGACCCTCTGCTGCATCCCGCCCGAGAGCTCGTGCGGGTAGGATTTGATGACGTTCTTGGGATCTGGGATCCGCACCAGGCGCAGCATCATCTCCGCCCTCTTCCAGGCTTCCTGCTTCATCAGCTTCTGGTAGCGGCGCACGAAGGGGATCTTGGCCGCCCAGCGCAGCGACCGCGCGTTGGGGTCCACCGCCATGGTCTTGTAGAAACGGCGATAGAAGGAGAGCTTGGTTGACTCCAACCCCCTCAAGGGCTGGCTGCTGAAACTTGCCCCGCACTGAGGGCAGGAGGCCTGCTCCGTGGCCATGAGGGCGCCGCAGCTGGAGCAGCGGAGCTCGCCCTTGTCCGTCTTGGAGAACGAGGCCTTGTGGTAGGAGCTGTTATCCTTCTTGCTGGCATCGATGTGGCGCAGCACTGCCTCGGCCAGCTCCTTCCTCTCATGTAGCAGGATGACCTCGGCGATCTGATCTCCGGCCTGGAAGACGGGATTGAGCGCGGTCATGGGCTCCTGGAATATCATGGAGATGTACTTGCCCCTGATCTTGCGCATGTAGTCCTCGCTCCGGGAGAGGAGGTCGTACCGGGAAAGGATCTTGTCCAGCTGCTTGCTGACCTCCACGTACCTGGCGTCCTTCGAGTCGAAGCCCGGCGATGAGGACATAGAAGCGATCTCGGCCTTCAGCCTGCCGACCTCCTTGGCCTCCTTCATCTCCCCCTCAAGATTCTTGACGCGGGCGTCCCCCTCCTTGAAACCGGCTCCGGCCTTTACGCCATAAATTCTGGCCTGGATGTCGGCAATCTCCTTCTCCGATCCCGTCGGTGCCATGAAGTAAATGTTACCTCGCTCGATCTTGCCTGGAGGTATCGGTATGAGGCGCATGACGCAATTGGCGGTGACGCTCTTGCCGCAGCCCGTCTCTCCCACCAGGCCAAAGGTCTCCCCTTTAATCAAGGAGAAATTGATGCCATCCAGCGCCTTGACCACCCCCTGGTAGGTGTAGAAATTCGTGTAAAGGTTGCGTATCTCCAGCAGTGTCTCCTGTTGCTCCATTTTCATCACGTCCTCCATGTTAACGACGCAACCTCGGATCCAATATGTCCCTCAGGCCATCCCCAAGCAGGTTGAAGCCCATGACGAAGATGAATATGAACAACCCTGGGAACACCCAGATCCACCATGGGTTGTACGCTACCCCTTGATAATAGACCGTCCCGATGAAGTAGTTGTGACCGTCCGAGACCATCCTTCCCCACTCAGCGCTGCCCGGGGGCACGCCGAAGCCTATGAAGCTCAGTCCCGCCGCCACCAGCACCACCACGCCGATGTCCATGGTGATCTGCACCAGCATCGGGGCCAGGGAGTTCGGCACGATGTGCCGGAACAATATCCTGCTGCGGGTGGCGCCCACGGCCTTCGCCGCTTCCACGTAGACGTTCTCGCGGATGGAGAGGACTTGACCTCGGATGAGACGAGCATAGGGCGGCCACCATACCAGAGTGAGCGCCAACATAATATTCTCCAGGCTCTTCATGGGGTCGGGGCTCCTAGGCAGGATGGCCACTATGGCCATGGCCAGGATGAGCGCGGGCAGTGCCAGGAAGATGTCCGTTATCCTCATGAGCATCTCATCTATCCACCCCCCATAGTAACCGGCCACCGCCCCCAGCACTATCCCAATTATCGCTGCAACGAGCACCACGAACAACGCGACATATATCGACGTTCGGGCTCCCCAGACCACACCATAATAGATGTCGGACCCATACGTGCCAGTTCCCATGATGTGACCTTCCGCCCCCGGCGGCTTGGGCTGGGCGAAGTCCTTGGGGATGGTCATCGGCTCTCTGGGGTTGGGCGGCGTGGCCAGGTAGGGTGCGGCCAAGGCGACGATGATGACGAATATCACCATGGCCAAGCCCACGAGCGCCAATGCGCTCTTGCGCATCAGATATAGGGAATAGCGCATCTCCCTGATGCGCGGGGTCAAGGCCTTCCTGGACAATCGTATTCGGTCGTTCAAGGACTTGCCCTTGACGTTCTTGGTTCCTTGCATTTGTTCACCCCAGCCGGACCCGCGGGTCGAGGGCGGCGTACATCAGGTCCACTACCAGGTTGGCGAGCACGAAGATTATGGCCGTAAGGAGCACGAACCCCATGATGGAAGCTTGGTCCAGGGACACGATGGCATCAGTGGACCATTTGCCCAGGCCAGGCCAATAGAAGATGGTCTCAGTGAGCACCGCGCCGGCGAGCAGACCGCCGAAGGCCAACCCGATCACCGTTGTCGTCGGGATAAGGGCGTTCCTCCGCGCGTGCTTATTGATGACCGTCTTCTTGGGCAATCCCTTGGACTTGGCGGTCCTGATATAATCCTGGCTGAGAACCTCTAGCATGCTGGATCTCATGATCCTGGTGATTATCGCCAAGGTGCCGAACGATAGGCATAGGGCGGGCAGAATGAGGTGCCAAGCCACGTCCTGGAACATGACCCAATTGCCGCTGACGGCGGTGTCGATGAGGTAGAACCCTGTATATTGGGTGAATCCACCCGAGTTGATGTAGAGGATCTCATCATAGCGTCCTCCTGACGGGAAAAGGTCGAGGGAGTAATAGAACACATATTGGAGTATGAGGGCGAGGATGAAGATGGGCAGGCAGACCCCGGCCAGCGCCAGCAACCTGGTGGCATGGTCGATGGGCTTGTCCTTCCTGACGGCAGAGACCGTCCCCAGGGCGATGCCCGCGAAGAAGGCGATGATTATGCTCACCATGGCGAGCTCGAAGGTGGCAGGGAACTTATTGGCGATTACCTCGGTGACGGGCATTTCGCGCTCGGATTTGGAGAGCCCCCAATCCCCTTGGATTATGCCGGCCAGCCAATAGAAGTATTGGACGTAGGCTGGTTCATTGAAATGGTATTTCTCATATATTTCGGCGATCTGCACCTCCGTCATCCTTTCTGTGATGTAGGCGCCCGCCGGGTCCCCTCCGATCTGGATCAGGGAAAAGACGAATATGGACACGCCTAGCAGAACTGGTATCAAAAGGAGCAGTCGTCTGACTATATACGTTGACATTCTCATGTCAAGTCACCCTTGCTTTTGAACTGATTATTGCTATAAAAGCCTTTTTGACTGCTGGGTATGCTCCAGAGCATCAAAACGCCGCATCTAATCAACGAATGTTCCGAATAACGCGACTCTTTGACAGGGAATACAACGGGTTATCTCCATGATCCTAATCTATGCATGGACATGCCGATACGTATGATTGGATGATTGCGCTTCCCTGAGTGGAATGACTTAAAACATTTGCCATAGGTAACAAAAAATAAGAGAAATGGAAAAGGGTTTAGTGGTTTTCGTTCGCCTATTCAACCCTTGCTTAGAGCGTAGTAGTAACCCATGGTTACTGCACCGCTGTACATCGGGTTGAAGTAGTAGCCGTTGACCCACGTGCGCTCGACACAGAAGTTCGTGGCTTGGAAGGTCCACAGGAAGTAGGCCTTCTCCTTCACGTAGTTGCCGATTTCGAAGTACTTCTGCTCCCTAACCGTCGGGTCGATCTCGTATGCCGCGCTCTGCACCATGTCGTCCAGGACGAGGTCATTGAGGCTCATCCTGAGGCCATATGTGCCTTGCGACATGTAGAACGGCGTGGCGAAGTTGTCCGGGTCAGCGTAGTCCGCCAGCCAGCCAAGGAAGAAGATAGGTACCTGACCAGCACGGACGGCCGTTAATAGTCCAGCCGACCAATCGAGGTTGTAGACTCCGACGGATATGTCACCGTCGACCAATCCGAGTAGGGATAACTTCTCGAGACCGTCCTTCAACAGCAGCCCAGCGGATTCCCTCACAAGGTTTCCCGTGTTGTAGTAGATGTTGATGGTGAAACCCTGGTCGCCCCAGCTCATTCCAGTGGTGTTGTCAATTGCTGAGTTGAGCAGATCCGCTGCCGCCTGGAGATCGAAATTATACGGTGCCAACGATGCGTTGTAACCGAACATCCCTTGCGGAATGACCCCATTGGGAGTTATCGCGGTGTCCAGCATGATGTCGTGGTTGGCCTTGCTGTAGTTGAACGTGTGCACGAAAGCCATACGAACTGTGACATCATCGAAGAACCAGGGTGTGATGCTACCAATATCGATCACGGTCGAGGGCTTGATGTCGTGGTTGAATCCGACGAAGTCAACGGAGAACTGGCCGTTCCCCTCGTGGATCCTCAGGTAGTCCTTGCCCCTGACATCATTGGTGTACTGCCTCGGGATGTAGACGGAATCGGCATCGCCGGAGAACAGCATCATCTCGCGGGTGCCGATGTCGTCGACGCGCTTGATGATGACGTACTTCAGGGCAGCCGGGCCCGCGTGGTAGTCATTGAACCTCTCCAACAGGATATACTGTCCAACCTTCCACTCCTTGAGGGTGAAGGGGCCAGTGCCGCACGCATGGTTCGCCAGGTACTCGTTGTACTCCTCTCCGCGCACCACGCCACCGTTCTCCTCGACGAACCTCTTGGAGATGATGGAGGCGACCGAGTGGGCCATTGCCTGGTTGAATGCTGGATATACCTGGGCAAGGTGCATGACCACCGTGTCGGAATCGATGACCTCGACCGAGGCGTTAATCAGGTCCTGTGGTGGCACGGAATAGTCCCAGTAGTCTGGGATCAGGACCGCGCCCAATATCCATCCAGGTCCATCGGGCGAGTTCATCATCATGACCCTCTCCAACGAGTATTCCACGTCTTCGGCCGTCATAACGTCGCCATTGTGGAACTTGATGCCGGCCTTCAGGTTGTAGGTATACGTCAGCCCATCCGCAGAAATGCCTCCGTTGGCCAGAGTCGGAACCGCTGTAGCCAGAACTGGCTTCAGGTTCACGGCGCTCGGGCCATCGAACCAGATCAACCTCTCGTACACGTTGTCGAGGATCTCCCCGCCGCCGGTCTCATAGTCGTAGGCCGGGTCCAGGGGGTCTGGGTCAGATGTGGTCGCGGTGACGAACGTATCAGGGTTCTTCACGCTGCTCGATGTCGCAGGCGGGATCACGATGGTGTTGTAGTATCTCTGCTGAACAACTCCGCTTCCCTGTACGATGCAGTAGCTCGGGAACATGGACCTTACCGCACCTGCGAAGGTGTGGTTCACCATCTCCTTCTCAGCGAAGGTCCCCTCGACCGGAGAGGCACCATCGTTATAGTTCCAGGTGAGCTTGGTGATGAAGTCGGCAGAGTAGGAGATGCCTCCGTCCCAACCGTAGGCCTTCGACTCCGAAGCGCTGAACTCGACATTGGTCCCCGTCGTGATGACGTCGGCCGAACCTACCACGATCGCGATGGGCAACGTGTTGTTGGTCGGCGAGTCTGGGGGCGTCGGGTTGGTGACCTCGATCTTCACGAGGGCACCCCACGTGTCCGCCGTAGCGCCTTGGTCGTCCTCGACCTGCAGGACCGCGAGATACTTGCCAGGGAACAGATATGTATGAGAAACGCTGGCCGTCGTGGTCTCCTGCGAGGAGAGGCTGTCTCCGAACCACCATGTAAACTTCGCTATGCTTCCGTCAGAATCTGAGCTTGCTGAGCCGTTAAACACGACCGGGGTACCTAGTGAGACGAAGCTCGCACTCACTGTTACCTTAGCCGTGGGGCCCTCATTACCCCCTCCCACCAAGAAGACAGCCGCCAGGACTACCGCCAAAACAACTATGACGGCGACGACAATGACCAAAGTCTTGTTCATCGCGCCCTTGGGCTTACCCTCTGATGGAAGAGGCTTTGCGCCTTCACCTTCCATTCGCTTTCCTCCTTCACCCTGCAGTACAATGCAAGGAAACTATCACTTAATAACCATTTGTTGCTATAAATAATTTATCGGGCTCCAGATATCTAGCCAGCACTTTTAAAAAATATATCAGAGGGCAATGATGCGCGCTACACCTTCGCATACCGCCCTTTCCTTTCGAAATCCGTACAACTGTAATTAACGCCTTTTATAAAGGAAGGGCGGGGGGAGAGCATAAGCAAATACATCGCGAGCGAATCGAGGAACGAATGTTCGCGACAGTGCTCGTAACCGTACCTAATGAAGGGACCGCGGAGAATATCGCGGAGGACTTGATCACTAAACGGTTAGCGGCCTGTGCCAATTTCTTCCCCACGCGGTCGATGTACTCCTGGAAGGGGAATTTCGAGAAAGGGGAGGAGTACATCATGCTGCTCAAGATCAGGTCGGCGGACTTCCCGATGGTGGCGAAGGCCATTGCCAGAAATCATCCTTATGAGGTCCCTTGCATCGTGAAGTACGACATCGCTGCGGGCTTCCCGGCCTACCTTGATTGGATCAAGGAATCGACAGACAGGTCCCTGGAGGGTTGAGATCGAAGATCAAATGGCGCGCCCATTCCAGCTTACGGACCTTGATCGCTCTGTCCCTTCCGGATTTCTCCCGGGGCTCGAGGAAGTCGAATCCTAGGAGAAGGATGCGCTTGGCGCCGAAATGCCTCGCGACCATGACGGCCCGGTCGCCATCGGTGAACCCACCATAGTTCCTCACGTTCCCGAATGGTGGAGCTTGAGTGCTGGCCACAAGACGACCGGTGAAGAGCGGGATGCACGAACGTAAGGCTGGTACGTTGTCTCCGTGGGCGTGCGCCACGATGATCGCGCCTTGGGCGTTCGCAGAGATCTGTGGAGCCGCCTCCCCGTCCAGGTCGGTCATGATGATGTCCGGGACTATCCCTGCTTCCATAAGACGTGTCGTCGCGCCATCGGCGGCCATAACCGTGCCGACGGTGCCGACCTCGCGGAGATCCTTGATGAGCGAGGGAGCGTCCCCGCATACCGTGACCTCCCCCTTGATCATGCCATTTAGGCAATCATCATTGCAGGGAATGCTCCGGAACATGAGCTGGGCGAGCATCTTCGCCGCAGCTACGTCCGCCTCCATGGAATAGCCGAAATCCTCCAGGATGGCGAGGTAATACGGTTCCCATTCCTCATAGCGCATTGTCAACGCCTCAGTTCCCGCTCCCCTTCGCCTCTGCCGTCGGCTCGATCTCGCCCCTCTCCTCGGCCAATTGGGCTCGGAGGCTCGAGCTGAGCAGGCCGCTGAACCCCGCGAGGAGGAACCCTGTGAGGATCTCCAGAACGAGGAAGACCTCCTCGAAATCTTGATATCCGAGGAAGAAAAGGGTGGCATCGATGGCCCCCTGGGTGATGAAGCCAATGGCGAAGACGGACAGCGTGGTCACGATGTAGGTCCAGTGCAGCTTCCCATCGGCAAGGTATAGATTCACGAACTTGCCCGCTGCGTAAGAGAAGACGGCTAACATCCATAGCCAAAGGGTTCCTCCCATGAACAGCAGGACCTGCAACGTCAGGTCTCCATCGGTCACGGTCCCCGCTGCGTTCATCCCGGCCGCCAGACCCGCGATGAGGAAGATCACAGTGAGCACCGCGAACGGAATCATCTGGCTCCCGGAACGGATGGCCTTGACGGTCCTTTTAGCACCGTTGGCCGTCCTCTCTCCCACGTGGTAGGCGTAGAAGATCAGGTAGATGCCCAGCGCCACTCCCAAGAACCCGAAGCCCATGCTTGCGATCAGGTCCAAGGAGGGCGACTCGATATATTGCACCAACTTGGGCAATAGGGCGAAGATACCTAGGATAGCGAAGACCAGGCCGATGGGGAAGAGGAGGCGCTTGCGCACCTTGTCATCCTTCAGCATCTTGATCATGATGTAATAGGTCCCCTCGACGGTGGGCGCCTGCTTCACGAAGACGCGCTTCACAGAGTCCACCTTCACGCGTGAGGCGACCATGGGGAAGATGTACTCGTCCTCCGCACCATCGGAAACCAAGACCACCCGGTCTGGCTTCACCATCTCCAGCACATTCTCCAGCTGTGTGGCGAGGGCCACGTCGGACTCGTATCCCACCTTCACATCCCCGCAGATGGTGGCCACCTCGGCGTCCATTCCCTTCTTCACCATCTCCTCGTAGATGCTGATGGCGGCGAGTATGGTATTGATGTCCGAATCCTCTGGGTCCTTGAGACCTAGCCCGATGGCGGCGTCCATGTTCTCCTGCCGACCGATGAAGGGACTGTTCAGGCCAGCCTTGGCCCCGAAATCGTCATCTCGATCGACGCTGAGAACCAGGACTTTCATCGCTTTTCACTATCCAGTTTTATTCTATTTAAATTTTCTTTTAAGAAAATTACGGCAGGTGGATAGCTAGCTGGCCATGGCGTTGTTTTGGATGAAATGAGTGATATCTCGTCTGAGCTTGACGCAAGAAATATTATAAACCGGGACGCGAGTTAAGTGAGATAGATGGAGAGGAAGTCTGGATTCAAGGAATGCCCGAGGTGCGGTTTAAGAAACAAGCCCTCGGCCGCCCAGTGCGATTTCTGCGGCTGGGAGTTCCGGGACGTGTCGGACGAGTGGATCTCCCACGTCCAGGTCCTGGAGAAGCTTAACCGGGCCACTGAGTCCATCGTCCTGGATGATGAGGTATCCAGGAGAATCGAGTCCACCATCGTACGTTCCACCCGAGAGGTCCCTCCTGCGCCAGCCCCGGCCCCGGAGATGAGGCCAGCGCCCGTCCCCGCGAAAGGGGAGGAGCTTATCACAGAACAGGATGCGAGGCCGAAGGCGAAGGAGTGGCCTGAGAGGCGCATTGTGTTGATCCCATCCACGACCCCGGTCGAGGACAGGGAGGTCAAGACCTTCGTGGAGACGATGATCGGGGAGCCGGTAACGGCCCAGGCGGCGGCGGTGGTCAATGTCCAGGCCAGCGAGGTCATGATGGCTCCCGCGGTCCAGAGGCAAGAGATGATCATCGAGGAGGAGGTGGGATACCCGGCCCGAACCGGCTTCCTCTCCCGATATTACAAGCTCTTCCTGGCAGCGGGCGTGGTGATCTACGTCGCGACCCTGGCCTTGTACTCCATCTCATATCTCAGCGTGCCCTTGGGATGGGGGCTGGCCATCGCTGGAGCCGTGATGGTGACTATAGGGGTGAGCCATTTTTACGATACCAGGGTGGTGCTAAAGGGCTCGGGAGAGCCCCTAATCGGTAAGATGAGCCATTCTGGCGACGAAGTGGTCATCTGCCCCCGTTGCCATGAGGAAGTGAGCGAGGGTGACTCGCGCTGCTCCTCCTGTGGAGCGGCGTTCTCTCGCTAAAGAACGATACGGATCGCATGGAAAGGAGGGAGAACGAATGAGGATCAAGTGGCATGGCCATGCTTGCTTCGAGGTGCAAGGGGAGCGGACGGTGCTGATCGATCCGCACGATGGCAAGTCCCTTGGCATAAGGGCACCAAACAGCAGGCCAGACATCGTCCTGATAAGCCATGACCATTTCGACCACAATTGCACACGGGTGCTGAAAGGCGATTTCGTGGTGGTCAGGGAGGAGGGGGATAGGGAGGTGAAGGGGCTCCAAGTCCTCGGCGTGGAGGCAGCGCACGACGAGTCGGGCGGGAGCAAGCGTGGAAAGGTGATCATGTTCCGCTTCCTCATGAACGGCATCAGCTTCCTGCACTGCGGTGACCTGGGACAGTCGCTTGGCGCGGAGCAGTTGGCCGCCCTCGGCAGGATAGATGTCCTTTTCGTCCCGGTAGGAGGGGTGTTCACCCTCGATGGGAGACAGGCCATGAGGCTGGTCCAGGACCTCGCGCCCCGCGTGGCCATCCCGATGCATTATCGCTACGGCGGGCTCGCGCTCTCCATCCAGAACGCGGACGCCTTCCTGGAGGGGCTGCCTGCCGATAGGCTCCTGCGCGTGGGCAACGAGACCGAGTTCACGGAAGAGGAGCTGCCGCAGGACACCGAGTTCTGGGTCTTCTCGCCGTGAGCCGTTCGATCCATTATGACGCCTAGCTTTTAGCTCGTTCTCATGAAATGAACAGGAGGCGTGGGGAAGCGCTCAGATGAGGTACAAACCGTCCTCGACCCTGCCCAGCTCGATGGGCGTGGACTTGTTGCCCACGACCGCGCCCTTGGTGTTGGCCACTATGCAGGCGCCCACCAGCGGCGCGCCATAGTTCAAGGTGCCGATGGCGGCCTGGACCTTCAGCATGTCCTTCAGGATGGCCATCTCCTCGCTGGTGATCGATGGGTGGCAGAGAACGCCCTTGTTCGTGACCACGCACACCGATCCCACGGTCTTGTGACCGGCCACCGGGGACTGCGCCACCGGGACCTGCAATGTCTCCTCGATCCCCCTCAAGGTATGGCTAGAGAGGTCGGGGTTGGCCACGCAACCATGGTCGTTGGCGAGGATGTTGTTGCCCGAAGCGTTGATGCGGTCCTCGATGCGGAAGACCGGCAGGTGCTCCGAAAGATGCTCCACCTCGGAGGAAGTGGCCATGTTGGATACCACCGCTCCGAAGGAGTTCATGGAGACCAGCGAGCCGATGAGGTTCGTTCCAGATAGCGTGGCACGATGCACCTCCACCTGCAACGATTCTTCCAGATCGTTTATCAAAGAATCAGGGGCGTCGCGGGGAACGAACGCCACGAACTCGTTCGCCGCCGCGTAAACGCCTATGTAGGGGTTTCCGTTGTAGTGGCTGAGACGTAACATGTGAAGCCTTGCTCACTCTTCCGGCAGGGAGATCTCGACAAGGCCGTCCTCGAACTTGACCGCCTTCACCCTTACCTTGGAGGGAGGTTTCTGCATTCCTCGGCTCCAGAGAGCCTCGTTGACCTTCTGATCCATCCAGATGTCCTCAGGCTTGGTCTTCATGTGCTTGGCCACGTAGTCCCGGACCTCGGCCACGGCCTTCTCCGCCCTCTTGGTGCGGGGCACGGACTTGGTGACCTTGAGGGGTATGTTCATTATCCGTTCATTGTCTGCCATGAACATCACTCCTTCAGCTTATTCTTGCGCCAGCTCCGCTTGTGCGGGTGGCTCTGGACAGTTCGGTTGGTGCGGAGCATCACCCAGGCTGGGACCCTGCGGTTCTGCTTGACCTTATGGTTGAGCCTCATCTTCATCGCGGGGGGCTTGTTCCTCGTCATGAATGTCACATCCTTTCGATCTTGATCTCTCTCTTCTTGGGCGCTACTCGCCTCAGGATCTCCTTGAGCGTATTGTCGTCGACCTGCTGCTGGATCCTTCCCGATTGCACCAGCGTGATCAGCTGGTCCTCAACCAGGTGGGCGATGTCCGGATAGGCCATCTTCAGGTTGGCCATACGGTCCCTCGCCTGTGGGGTAAGGATCTGGCGCATGATCGCTTGACGCTGCTGTTCGACCTGGCGCATTTGCTCCTGCGCCATTACCTGCGTTTCCTGCTGTCGTTGCAGTTCCGCCATCTTTCGGCGTCGCAGTCCCTCGAGTTCAGCGTCCTCCATTTCACCACGCTCACTTCTTGGCCGCGTCGGCGACCTCCTTGGCTGCCCCATCCAAGAGCTTCTGCCCCTTGGCGGTGACGATGCGTCCCTTGTTCTTGTTCTTCGCCACCAGGCCCGCCGCCTCCAGCTGCATCATGCTCTTGCGAGCGATGTTCCTGGAGCCCTTGACGGCCTTGTTGGGTCTGGACCCGCGGTCCGCGAACCCGCCGTATTCCTCAGCGAGCCTCGAGGTGCCGATGGGACCCTTGATGGCGATCTTTCTCAAGATGGAGGCCGACCGAGTGTACCACCAGTCCTTCTGCGTCGGTGCCTTTTCGGTGTGCCTTCCCGTCTTCGCGAACTCCGCCCACTCTGGCGGCTTTATCGTATCGATCTCCCGCAGCTTAGAAGCTACCTTGGCGATGAGCTCCTCGGCGGGGACGTCATAGACCGTGACCATTCGAATCTACCTCTGGTGTTGAGCGTAACTCTCTCAACGACCGGACAACTGTGCGCCTAATTGTCTGCCTATATAAAAGAGTTGTGGGGGAGGATACCCCTATGGCCTATGCCCCAAGCCTTCCGCACCTTAAAATACCGTGTCCGGAATCTTGTTATCGTGCGTTTCCTCATCGCCATAACCGGAAGCTCTGGCGCGGTATATGGAGTGCGGTTGCTCCGTGCCCTCAGAGGAGAGAAGTTGCTTATAATGTCTGGAACGGCCCTGAAGATCATCGAACACGAGCTGCATATGAAGCCGGAGGAGGTCGCTGTCTTCGCGGACAAGTGCTTCGATGATGAGGACCTCTTCGCCCCACCCTCCTCAGGAAGCTATCGCTACGATGCCATGGTCATCGTCCCTTGTTCCGAGAGCACTTTGGCGAAGGTGGCCAACGGCATCGCGGACACGCTCATCACCAGGGCGGCGGCCGTGTGCCTCAAGGAAGGCAGGAAGTTGATTTTGGTCCCGAGGGAGACGCCCTTGAGCGCGGTCATGCTGGAGAACGAGCTCAGACTGGCGCGAATGGGGGTCACCATACTCCCGGCCAATCCCGGCTTCTACTCCCGGCCGGAGAGCGTCGAGGACCTGGTGGACTTCGTCGTCGGCAAGGTGCTCGATCAGCTGGAGCAGGAGCATGACCTCTTCCAGAGGTGGGGGAAGGGGGCTTAGAGCCTTCTGTCGAGCGGTCGACTCCATCCATACCAAGGAACGTACCACCTCGCCAGAGCCATCGACTCAGCTATCTCCACCATTGACCTGTCCCGGATGCTCCGGAGGATCTCACTTCACCTTGCTCTCCCGTCCCGTGCGCTGCAGCCTCCCTGGTGCGTACCAGTTCCACTTCCCACAGGCGCGCGATAGCGCTTCGGAGCCTACTCCACAAAGATAGCCGGCCTTCCTGGCTGAGCCACCCTGGCCTTCCCTCGGGGGTCCTTGACCTCAGGGTCGTCCGCTGAGTACACGAAGATGTCGCAGCCCAGCTCGGAGGTCATGAAGGCGGCGGCGTTCCGCAAGTAACGGAGCTCGTCGAATTTGACGCTCAGCCGGTCGACCTCCTGTGCCGAGCGCTTAATAAGCTCCTCTGCCACCTTCCTCGCGAAATCCGAGGCCTCCTTGCCCTTGGAGCGTATGCCTGGGTCCGCCATGGCCGCCTTGGTCAGCCCTGGTACGCTAATCTCCTTGCCTCGCGCCATCCTCAGCCCCATCTCATAGACCGTCTCCTTCCAGGAAGGCGTGGTGTAGAGATACAGCGAGGAAGGCTTGATTCCAGTGACCTTGAGGATCTCGTTGATGTCCGCCATGACCCCTTTGAGGTAATCCTCCGCCCGCTCCACCTGAACGTCAAGCTCGTCATCGATCTTCTCTGGGAATGGAGCGAGAGAGACGAACCCTTTGCCGCCTATGCTCTCCCACAGCTCTTCCGCCACATGCGGCGTTATAGGGGCCATCATGCGGATCCAGGCGTTGATGGCACGTTTCGTGGCATCGGCGTTGCACCCGCCGCGTCGCGCGTACCAGCGCAGGTCATTGTAAGTCTCGAAGTACACCTCGTTGGTCAAGAAGCGCAGGTCGAAGTCCATCATGGCCTTGCGGACGGCCGCGATGCGTGAGTTCATCCTCGAGACCAGCCAGCGATCGATGTCGTCCATCTCTCCCTTGCAGATGTGGACCTTCATCTCCTCCACGGTCCTGGGGATGCGCTCGATCCTGGCCACGTAGTTCTCGATCGCCTCCTCGTCCCATTCCACGTCCGTGAAGGGCGAGGCGATGTGCGCATAGTAGAGACGGAGGGAGTCGACCCCGAAGCGCTCCGCTGCCCCGGGTATGGGCTGCGCCCCTCCCTTGGACTTGGATATCTTACCCCCTTTTCCGATGACGTACCAGTTGACGAA
>Ga0209254_10000164_pt1 | contig 45625 bp, 37 predicted proteins | sample FrelakmetDIP11DI_FD_187148 | JGI IMG/M metagenome (GOLD analysis project Ga0209254, IMG submission 187148) | Freshwater lake sediment microbial communities from the University of Notre Dame, USA, for methane emissions studies - DIP11 DI (SPAdes)... | ecosystem: Environmental > Aquatic >... | reverse complement strand
CAGAGCCGGCTTTGTAGGAGCGCGCTCTGCGCGCGATAGGCCTCGGTCGCGGCTGATGCGTTCCCACATAGGCTAGGCATGGTATGCGCGGATCCCCGCGATTCCATACGCGCCCACCGCCCTCGCCGCCCCGAGATCGCCGGGCCCCAGGCCCCCGATCAGGTACACCGGCAGCGGATAGCCCTCGATGAGCGCGGCCACGGCCTTCCATCCCAGCGGCGGCGCGCCGGGATGGGTGGCGGTCTCGGCCACCGGCCCCAGCACCACGTAGTCCATTCCTGCGGCCAGTGCCGCGGCCAGTTCGCGCGCGTCGTGGCATGACGCACCGCAAAGCATGGGCGCCGGAACCGGCCGCTCCGGCGTCAACGCACTGGCCGGCAAGTGCACACCGTCCAGGCCCAGTTCGACGGCGAGCCCAGGCTCCCCGTTGAGCAACACACGCACGCCACGTGGCCGCGCAAGTCCTTGCACGGCAAGCGCCAACTCGCGCACGCGCTGCACGCCAGCGTGCCGTGCACGCAATTGCAGCAAGCGCACGCCGCCGTCCAGCGCGCGTTCGATGCGGGAGAGGAACGCGCCAGCATCGGCGTCCGGCTCCGGCGTGACCATCATGCCGCGCACCATTCGTAGTGCCGTGGCAATCGGGCGATCGGCCGGCGGCATCTCGATCGCGTGCAGCGCTTCGACCTCGGCCCAGCGCAGCGCCTGGCCCTCGCGCCCGAGCGGCGCGCCGCGCCAGCGCGTGACGTGCCACGCATCGAGCAGCAGCGCCTTGCGCGAATCGCGCCACGGCACGCGGACCAGCGGCTCGGCGGCCTCGACCTGGATGCCGAGCTCCTCGTCGAGTTCGCGGACCAGCGCCGCCAGCGCGTCCTCGCCCGGCTCGCGCTTGCCGCCGGGGAACTCCCAAAGCCCCGCGAGCGCATCGCCCGCGGGCCGCTGCGCCAGCAACACGCGGCCGCTGGCGTCGCGCAGCACGCCGGCCATCACGTGGATCGCGCTGCCCTTCTGCGCGCTCACCCTGTTGCCGGCTCCGCAAACGAATCGCCCGCCATGGAGGCGGGCGATCCGGGACCTGCCTGCGCCAACCGTCCGCTCAAGCCAGGCGTCCGTGGCACTGCTTGTACTTCTTGCCTGAACCACAGGGACACGGATCGTTGCGCCCGACCTTGGGCGTATCGCGCACCATCGGTGCCGCCGCGCCGGCCAGCGGCAGCGGCAGCGGCACCGGCTCGGCCGGCTCCGCGCCTTCGCCCGCGAATCCGCTCGCCTCGGCGTGCTGGAACTGCATCGGCGCGCGCTGCTGGCGCTGCTGCTGCTGTTCCTCCAGTGCCACGACCTCGTCCTCGGTGCGGATGCGCACCCGCGCGAGCAGGGTCACGACCTCGGTCTTGACCCGTTCGAGCAACTGTCCGAACAGCTCGAAGGCTTCGCGCTTGAACTCCTGCTTGGGCTGCTTCTGCGCGTAGCCGCGCAGGTGGATGCCCTGCCTGAGGTAATCCATCGAGGCCAGGTGGTCCTTCCACTGGCCATCGAGCACCGACAGCAGCACGTGGCGCTCGAGCTGGCGCATGACGTCGCCGCCGACCATGGCCTCCTTCTCGCGGAAATGGCGCTCCACGTCGGCCTGCACGCCGGCCCACACGACCGTGGCCGGGACTTCTTCCTTGCCCTCGACGTGGCGCTTGACCTCGACCTTGATCCCGAGCTCGGTCTCCAGCGCGCGTTCGAGGCCGGGCAGGTCCCACTGCTCGTCGATCGAGCTCTCGGGCACGTGCTTCTGGCAGATCGCCTCGACCACGTCGTTGCGGATGCCGACCAGGGTCTCGGACACGTCGGTGGCCTCGAGCAGCTCGTTGCGCTGCTCGTAGATCACCTTGCGCTGGTCGCTGGCGACGTCGTCGTAGTCCAGGAGGTGCTTGCGCAGGTCGAAGTTGTGCGCTTCGACCTTGCGTTGCGCGCGCTCGATCTGGCGCGTGACCAGGCGGTCCTCCAGGGCATCGTCGTCCTTCATGCCGAAGACCTGCATCCACTTCGTCACCCAGTCGGGGGCGAAGATGCGCATGAGGTTGTCTTCGAGCGAGAGGAAGAAGCGGCTCGAACCGGGGTCGCCCTGGCGGCCGGAGCGGCCGCGCAACTGGTTGTCGATGCGCCGCGACTCGTGGCGCTCGGTGCCGATGATGTGCAGCCCGCCGGCGGCGAGCACCTGCTCGTGGCGCGCTTTCCACGCGACCTTGATCGCGGCGCGCTCGGCCTCACCGGCCTCGGGCGGCAGCGCGGCGACCTCGGCCTCGGGATTGCCGCCCAGCACGATATCGGTGCCGCGCCCGGCCATGTTGGTGGCGATGGTCACCGCGCCCGGGCTGCCGGCCTGGGCGACGATATGCGCCTCGCGCTCGTGCTGCTTGGCGTTGAGCACTTCGTGCGGGATCTGGTCCTTGAGCAGGAGCTTGGACAGCAGCTCCGAGGTCTCGATCGAGGTCGTGCCGACCAGCACCGGCTGGCCGCGCTCGTTGCAGTCCTTGATGTCGGCCAGGATCGCGTCGTACTTGGCCTTCTGCTTGAGGAAAACCAGATCCGGGGCGTCCTTGCGGATCATCGGCCGGTGCGTCGGGATCACCACCACCTCGAGTCCGTAGATCTGCTGGAACTCGTAGGCCTCGGTGTCGGCCGTGCCGGTCATGCCCGAGAGCTTGCCGTACAAGCGGAAGAAGTTCTGGAAGGTGATCGAGGCCAGGGTCTGGTTCTCGCGCTGGATCGGCACGTTCTCCTTGGCCTCGACCGCCTGGTGCAGGCCCTCGGACCAGCGTCGTCCGGCCAGGGTGCGGCCGGTGAACTCGTCGACGATGATGATCTCGCCATCGCGCACGATGTAGTCGACGTCGCGGTGGTAGAGCTGGTGGGCGCGCAGCGCGGCATTGAGGTGGTGCACCACCATCAGGTTCTTGGCGTCGTAGAGGCTCTCGTCCTCGCCCAGCAGGCCGGCTTCGCGCAGCAGTTCCTCTGCGTGCACCATGCCCTCCTCGGACAGGTGCACCTGCTTGCCCTTCTCGTCGACGTAGAAGTCGCCGGCGCCGTCTTCCTTCTGCTGGCGCACCAGCTTGGGCACCACGCGGTTGGTCTTGAGGTAGAGCTGCGGCGATTCCTCGGCCGGGCCGGAGATGATCAGCGGGGTGCGCGCCTCGTCGATCAGGATCGAATCCACCTCGTCGACGATGGCGAAGTACTTCTCGCGCTGGAAACGGTCTTCCTTGGCCAGCGCCATGTTGTCGCGCAGGTAGTCGAAGCCGTATTCGTTGTTGGTGCCGTAGGTGATGTCGGCGGCATAGGCGGCGCGCTTGACCTCGGGCCGCAGGCCCGGCACCACCACGCCCACGCTCATGCCGAGCGCGGCGTAGACCGGGCCCATCCAGGCCGCGTCGCGCCTGGCCAGGTAGTCGTTGACCGTGACCACGTGCGCGCCCTTGCCGGCCAGCGCGTTGAGGTAAACCGGCAGGGTCGCGACCAGGGTCTTGCCCTCGCCGGTGCGCATCTCGGCGATCTTGCCCTGGTGCAGCACCATGCCGCCGATCAGCTGCACGTCGTAGAGGCGCAGGCCCAGGGCGCGGCGCGAGGCCTCGCGCACGGCGGCAAAGGCCTCCGGCAGCAAGGCGTCGATCGTGGCGCCGTCGGCCAGGCGCTGGCGATACTCGGCCGTCTTGGCCTTGAGTTCCTCGTCCGAGAGGGCCTCGAAGCCCGGCTCCAGCGCGTTGATGTTCGCAACCGATTTGCGCAACTGCGCGACCAGGCGATCGTTGCGGCTGCCGAAGATAAGCGTCAGGAGTCGGTTGAACATGCGGAAACCGGGTCGTAGGGCATTGGCAGGGCGCGGATTCTACCCGCGCGCGTACGCGAAATGGCCGCCTGGACTGCGGCGGCCGCGCGCGGCGATGGGGGATGTGGGTGCCGAGGCCCCGGATTCAAGGGGCCCAGTGCTGGTTAAGGCTCAGCGCATCGCCCGGATATAGGTCGAGGGATTGACCAGGCGGCCGTCCTTCCAGACCTCGAAATGCACGTGGTTGCCGGTCGAGCGCCCGGTCGAGCCCATGCGCGCGATCAACTGGCCGGAGCGCACCGGGTCGCCGACCTGGACCAGGTTGGCCAGGTTGTGCGCATAGCGGGTGCGGTGCCCGTTGCCATGGTCGATTTCGACCACGTTGCCGTAGCCGGAGCGGCGCCCCGACCATGCGACCACGCCACTGGCGACCGCGAGGATGTCCTGGCCCCGTGTGCCGTTGAAATCGACGCCGGGATGGAAGTCGGGCTTGCCGGTGAGCGGATCGGTGCGGCCGCCGAAGCGCGAGGAGATGTAACCGTTGCGCACCGGCATACCCGCCGGCAACAGGCTCTGGTCGAGTTCGCGATCCATCAGCATGGACTCGAGCAGGCCCAGCCCGGTGGCTTGCTCGGTGAGGTCGGCCTGGAGCTGGTCCAGCGACTGGGCCACGTCGGCGCTGTTGGTCCTGCGGAACCCGGGCTTGGGCGCCGGTCCACCCATCGCCGGGGCGGCGCGAAAATCGAACTCGCCGTCGTTGAGCTTGCCGATCTTGACCAGCCGCTCGCCGAGCGCATTGAGGCGCATGGCCTCGGCCTGGAGGCGGCCGACCCGCAGCGCCAATGCGTCCATGTCGCGCATCACCGCGGCGCGCGTGGCCTCCACTTCGGCGCGTTGCGCCTCGAGTTCGGCGCGGGCCTTGGCCAGGTCCGTGCGCGCGCCGTAGGCGCCGCCGACCGCACTGCCGGCCCAGGCGCCGATGCCGAGCAGGCCCAGCATCCCGATTCCGGCCGCGGCGCCCAGCAGCGACAGGCTGCGCCAATTGCCCAGGCGCAGCACCTTCGGCGTCGAGGAGGACTTGGCGACGATGATAATGTTCATGCAGGTTGCGCCCGGTTCTGGTTATCGCCCATGCAACGCAAGTCGTCGAAGCCTCCGGCTACCGCATCGTCGCCCACCCGGGTGACTGCGGAGCCGGCGATCGCCGGCCTGGTCGATCGCGCCCGGGAATTGGACGCGCTCGACGCCACGCTGCGTGCAGCCCTTCCCGCGGCGCTGGCAAGCCAGGTTCGGCTGGCCAACATGCGCGAGTCGCGCCTGGTCTTCCTGGCAAGTTCGTCCACGGTCGCCGCCCGCCTGCGCCTGGCGCAGGACGAACTGCTCGCGTATGCCAGCCGTGTCACCGGCCAGGCACTGACTACACTTGCCGTGAAGGTGTCACCGGTACCCGCCGTTCCCCGGGACGGATCGCCGCGCAAACCACTTTCTCATGCTGCCTCGACCCACCTGGCCGGTGCAGCGACGGCGATCACGGATCCGGAACTCAAGGACCTGCTTCGCCGCCTGGCCTCCCTGGCCTGAACTACGGTTTTTCCAGGGCGGCAAACCCGCCCCGGCCACCGGTTACCCGGCAGCCAATCAATCGTGCGGTGTGTCGGTTTCAGACCGCCTGGGCGGGATGCGCGTACGAGATCGGGGCCTGCGCCGGGTCGGTGAAGGTCACCTCTTCCCAGGCACTGCGATCCGCGAGCAGGGTGCGCAACAGCGTGTTGTTGAGCTGGTGGCCGGATTTGTGGCCGTAGAAGGCGCCGATGAGGCTGTGGCCCAGCAGGTAGAGGTCGCCGATGGCGTCGAGGATCTTGTGCTTGACGAACTCGTCCTCGTAACGCAGGCCGTCCTCGTTGAGCACGCGGTAGTCGTCGAGGACGATCGCGTTGTCCATGCTGCCGCCCAGCACGAGATTGCGCTCACGCAGCATCTCGATGTCGCGCATGAAGCCGAAGGTGCGGGCGCGGCTGACTTCCTTCACGAACGAGGTGGTCGAGAAGTCGATCTCGGCCGTGGAGGTCTTGCGGGTGAAGATCGGGTGGTCGAAGTCGATCGAGAAACCGACCTTGAAGCCGTCGAAGGGATCGAAACGGGCCCACTTGTCGCCTTCCCGCACGGTCAGCGACTTCTTGATCCGGATGAAGCGCTTGGCCGCGGCCTGCTCCTCGATTCCGGCCGACTGCAGCAGGAACACGAAGGGGCCGGCGGAACCGTCCATGATCGGCACTTCGGCCGCCGACAGGTCGACGTAGGCATTGTCGATGCCCAGTCCCGCCATGGCGGACAAGAGGTGCTCGACCGTGGCGACGCGGACGTCGCCCTGGACCAGGGTCGTGGAGAGGCTGGTGTCGCCGACCGTCTGGCAGCACGCCTTGATCTCGACCGCCTGGGGGAGATCGACGCGACGAAAGACGATGCCGGTGTCGACTGCTGCCGGACGCAGGGTCATGTAGACCTTGTCGCCGGTGTGGATGCCTACGCCAGTGGCGCGGATCACATTCTTGAGCGTGCGCTGCCTGATCATACTTCTCGGTTCCTCGGGGCAGAGGACGACACAATTTTGAAAGATAACACAGGCTTGCAGGCCCGCAAATCGTGCGCAGGGTTTAATGTCACAAGGATGTCGCGCCCACGCAACATTGGCGAACCCTCCCTGCGCCACCGCGCCTGAGCATAGCCGGCCGCAGGGATCGCGCAAGTGCTGGCGCGTTCGGTCTTTGCGGGGAAGCGGCGGCCGCGCGGAATTCCGTTGGGGAATCCGGGGCTTGGATCCTGCCCCGGTGCGCGGACCAGGGGTCTGCGCCGGCCCGGGAGGGACCCGGATCAGCGACCGTGATGCCCCGCCCGCCGGGGATGGGAGTCCGGCGGACGGGGCAAGCGGACGAGCAGGTGAGGAATCGTGTCCGGGCGGTGGCTTAGTCCGCCTGGCGGCGCAGGAACGCCGGAATGTCCAGATAATCGTCGAGCGGCGTGGTCGCGGGCGCAACGCCCGCGGACTCCGCGCCACCGCCATGTCCACCGCTGACGCGACCGGTGACGCGACCCGCTGCGGGATTGGGGTACTCGACCGCACCCGTGGACCCGTTGCGGACCACACGCACCGGCGGACGCTCCGCCACGGCAGGCGCGGCCTCGCGGTGCAGATGGCCGTCGCGGTCGCGCCCGCCGAAGGGGCTGGCGCCGACTGCACGCGCGGTCGGCTGGCGGTTGAGGCCGGTCGCGACCACGGTCACCCGCACGTCGTCGCCGATCTCGGGATCGAGCACCGTGCCGATCACCACCGTGGCGTCGTCGGAGGCGAACTCCTCGACCGTGCGCCCGATTTCCTCGAACTCGCGCATGGTGAACGAGGGCCCGGCCGTGATGTTGACCAGGATGCCGCAGGCGCCCGCGAGGTTGACGTCATCGAGCAACGGGTTGGATACCGCAGCCTCGGCCGCGGCCATCGCGCGGTCGTCGCCGCGGCCGGTGCCGCTGCCCATCATCGCCATGCCCATCTCCGACATGACCGTGCGCACGTCGGCGAAGTCGACGTTGATCAGGCCAGGACGGGTGATGAGGTCGGCAATGCCCTGCACGGCCCCCAGCAGCACGTCGTTGGCGGCGCGGAAGGCGTTGAGGAACCCGACCTCCCGCCCCAGCACCGAAAGCAGCTTCTCGTTCGGGATCGTGATCAGCGAATCGACGTGCTGCGACAGCTCCTCGATGCCCTTGAGCGCCACCTGCATGCGCTTGCGACCCTCGAACGGGAACGGCTTGGTGATCACCGCCACCGTGAGGATGCCCATCTCCTTGGCCAGTTGCGCGAACACCGGCGCGGCGCCCGTGCCGGTGCCACCGCCCATGCCGGCAGTGATGAAGACCATGTCGGCGCCCTGGAGCATCTCGCAGATGCGCTCGCGGTCCTCGAGCGCGGCCTGGCGGCCGACCTCGGGGTTGGCGCCGGCGCCCAGGCCCTTGGTGACGTTGCCACCGAGCTGGAGTACCTGCTTGGCCGGACACGCCTTGAGCGCCTGCGCGTCGGTGTTGGCGCAGACGAACTCTACGCCCTCGACGTTGGCGCTGAGCATGTGGTTGACCGCGTTGCCGCCGCCGCCTCCCACGCCGATGACCTTGATGACCGCGTTGGGTGCGGCCGACTCGACCAGTTCGAACATTTCCCATCCTCCGTTCGTGCTGCATTTGAATGCTGCATTCGGTTAATCCGTCGGACCTGTCCCGGCCCGATCGACCCACCACCCGCCTTCCCGTTCCTGCGGGAACGCGTCAGAACTCGCCCGAGAACCAGCGCCGGAAGCGCTCCCACGGATTGCCGCCACCCTCGCCCGTCGCCGGCGTCGGCGCGCGCGAGCTGCCGCCCTGCTGCGCGCCGTAGAGCAGCAGGCCCACGCCGGTGGCATGGATCTGGTTGCTGACCACGTCCGAGAGGCCGGTGACGTACTGCGGCGCGCCCACGCGCACCGGCATGTGGAACATCTCTTCTGCCAGCTCGACCACGCCCTCCATCTTGGAGCCGCCACCGGTGAGCACGATGCCGGCCGCGACCAGCTCCTCGTAGCCGGAACGGCGCAGCTCGGCCTGCACCATCTCGAAGATTTCCTCGTAACGCTTCTGCACCACCTCGGCCAGCATCTGGCGCGCGAGCCGGCGCGGCGGGCGGTCGCCCACGCTGGTGACCTCGATGGTCTCCTCGGCGCGCGCGAGCTGGGCCAGCGCGCAGGCGTACTTGACCTTGATCTCCTCGGCGAACGGCGTCGGCGTGCGGAAGGCGAAGGCGATGTCGTTGGTGACCTGGTCGCCGGCGATACCCAGCGACGCGGTGTGGCGGATCGCGCCCTGGGTGAAGACCGCGATATCGGTGGTGCCGGCGCCGATGTCGACCAGGGCCACGCCGAGGTCGCGCTCGTCGGGCGTGAGCACCGCACTCGAGGAAGCGACCTGCTGCAGGATGAGGTCGTCGACCGCGAGACCGCAGCGGGTCACGCACTTGGTGATGTTCTGGGCCGCGCTCATCGCGCAGGTCACCAGGTGCACGCGCGCCTCCAGGCGCACGCCGCTCATGCCGACCGGATGGCGGATGCCCTCCTGCTCGTCGATCACGTATTCCTGCGGCATGACATGGAGGATTCGCTGGTCGGCCGGGATCGCGACCGCGCGCGCGGCGTCGAGCACGCGCTCGACGTCGCCGTCGGCGACTTCCTTGTCGCGGATCGCGACCACGCCCTGCGAGTTGAGGCTGCGGATATGGCTGCCGCTGATCCCGGCGTAGACCGAGCGGATCTCGCAGCCGGCCATCAGCTCGGCCTCCTCGATCGCGCGCTGGATCGACTGCACGGTGGACTCGATGTCGACCACCACGCCGCGCTTCATGCCCTTGGAGGGATGCGAGCCGATGCCGATCACCTCGACCGCCTCGCCCGGCGCGTACTCGCCCACGATCGCGACGATCTTCGACGTGCCGATGTCGAGGCCGACGAGCAGGGTCTTGTTTTCGGACTTGCGCGGCATGTCAGGCCTCGGTCGGCGGAGCGGGAGCGGGCGCGACGACGGGCGCCGGTTCCGGAATGGGGGTGGGCGCGGGGCCTGGCGGCGCCTGCGGGGCAATCGTCTGCCACTGGATCGCGAAGCCGTTGTCGTAGCGCAGGTCGGCATGCACCAGCGCGGTGCCCGCGGCCTCGGTGCGCGGCAGCAGCTCGATGAAGCGATGCAGGCGCTCGCGCGGCGCCTCATGCCCGATGGCGATGCGCGGTCCGGAGGCCAGGCTCAGGGTCCAGCTGCCGCGCCCGCTGAGCGACAGCGCCGCGGGCATCATTCCGGTCCGTTCGAACGCGGTCACGGCGTCGCGGTGGAAGGCAAGCACCTCGGCGGCGCGATGATCGGGGCCCGACAGCAGGGGCAGGCCCTCGGGGGCCGCGCCCGGCACCGCGAACAATTCCCCGGCGCTGCTCACCAGGCGGCCATCGCCCCAGCTCGCCGCTGCGCGCCGTTCGACCAGGCGCACCTCCAGCAGGTCGGGCCAACGCTTGCGCACCTCGACCGCCTCGACCCAGGGCACCTGTTCGATGGCGTGGCGCACGGCGCCGAGGTCGACCGCGAAGAAGCCCACGCCCAGATGCGCCGTCACCGCCGCGCGCACCTGCTCGACATTGACGCGCTCGAAGGCGGCGTCGATGCGCAACTGGCGGAACGGCCAGCGATCGGCGGCGAACCAGCCGTTGACCACGCCCACGATCGGCAGTGCCACCAGCGCCAGCGCGACCAGCCAGCCGGCGAAACGCAGCATCACGCCACCGGCGGCGCGCTCGAGCGCGTGGCGAACGCGCGCGCCGCGAGTTGGCGTGGCGGACGGGCGGCGGCTCATCGGACCGCACCCGGCAGGCTGGTTTCGAGGATGCGCCAGCACAGGCTGGGGAAATCGATGCCGAGCGCGCGCGCGGCCTTGGGCACCAGCGAGTGGCTGGTCATCCCCGGCGTGGTGTTGACCTCGAGCAGCCAGTTGCCGCCCTGGCGGTCGCGCATCACGTCCACGCGGCCCCAGCCGCTGGCACCGGACGCATCGAAGGCGCGCAACGCCAACGCGCGCAGCTGCGCCTCGGCCTCGCCCTCGAGGCCGGGGCACAGGTATTGGGTGTCGTCGGACACGTATTTCGCGTGGTAATCGTAGTACTCGCCGGGCGGCACGATGCGGATCGAGGGCAAGGCCTCGCCCTCGAGGATGCCGACGGTGTACTCGCCGCCCTCGATCAGCTGCTCGATCACCAGTTCGCCGTCGTAGCGCGCCGCCAGTTCGATCGCCGCCGACAGGTCGGCCGGCGAGCGCACGCGGCTGATGCCGACGCTGGAGCCTTCATGCGAGGGCTTGACCACCACCGGCAGGCCGAGGTCGGCGATCGCCTCGCGCACGTCGTCGCCGGGACGATAGCTCGCATAGCGCGGTGTCGGCAGGCCCAGGGCCAGCCACACCTGCTTGGTCCGCACCTTGTCCATGCTGAGCGCGGAACCCAGCACGCCCGAGCCGGTGTAGGGCACGCCCAGCGATTCCAGCGCGCCCTGCAAGGTGCCGTCCTCGCCGCCGCGGCCATGCAGGATGTTGAACACGCGCGCGTAGCGGCCGGCGCGCAGGCCCTCGAGCAACGCCGGCACGCCGTCCACGCCGTGCGCATCGACGCCGCGCGAGCGCAGCGCCTCGAGCACGTTGGCCCCGGAATTGAGCGAGACCTCGCGCTCGGCCGAGTTGCCGCCCATCACGACGGCAACGGTCCCGAAGGCGCGTGGATCGGCGACGTGCCGGCTCATGCCGCGGCCTCCAGGCGTCCCGCAGCCGCGATCTCCGGCGCCACCTGCCCGATGTCGCCGGCGCCCAGCAACAGGATGAGATCCCCGTCGCGCGCCAGCGGCGCCAGCGCCGAGGGCAGCTCGCGCGCACCGCGCACCAGCACCGGGTCGATGCGGCCACGCGCGCGCACCGCGCGCGCCAGCGCCTTGCCGTCGGCGTTGGCGATCGGGGCCTCGCCGGCCGGATAGACCTCGGTCAGCACCAGCACGTCGACCTGCGACAGCACGCCGGCGAAATCGTCGAGCAGGTCGCGCGTACGGGTGTACCGGTGCGGCTGGAAGGCCACCACCAGGCGTCGCCGCGGCCAGCCCGCGCGCGCGGCGGCGAACACCGCCGCCAGTTCGCGCGGATGGTGCCCGTAGTCGTCGACCAGCATGGCGTGGCCGCCGGCGACGGCGATCTCGCCGTGCTGGTGGAAGCGCCGGCCGACGCCGCCGAAGCCGGCCAGCGCGCGCGCGATGGCATCGTCGGCGACGCCGAGCTGCCAGCCGATCGCGGCGGCGGCGAGGGCATTGAGCACGTTGTGGCGGCCCGGCAGGTTGAGGCTGACCGCTACCGGTGCGTCGCGCCCGGGCAGATGCAGGTCGAAGTGCATGGTCCCGGCATCGGCGCGCAGGCTCGATGCGCGCACGTCGGCCGCGGGGGACTCGCCGTAGGTCATCACGTTGCGCGGCGTGGCTTGCGCCAGCGCAACGGTCTCGGGGTCGTCGATGCACATCACCGCGAGGCCGTAGAACGGCAGCCGGTGGAGGAAGTCGGCGAAGGCCTGGCGCACGCGGCCGAAGTCGCCGCCGTAGTTCTCGAGGTGGTCGGCGTCGATGTTGGTCACGATGCCGATCGTCGGCTGCAGCAGCAGGAACGACCCATCGCTCTCGTCGGCTTCGGCCACGAGATAACGGCCGAGCCCGAGACGCGCATTGGTGCCGGCGGAATTGAGCTGGCCACCGATCACGAAGGTGGGATCGAGCCCGCCCTCGGCCAGCACGCTTGCGACCAGGCTGGTGGTGGTGGTCTTGCCGTGGGTGCCGGCGACCGCGATGCCGGTGCGGAAGCGCATCAGCTCGCCCAGCATCTCCGCGCGCGGCACCACCGGGATGTGGCGCGCGCGCGCTTGCGCCAGTTCCGTGTTGTCGGCCTGGATCGCGCTCGACACCACCACCACATCGACATCGTCGACGTGGCTGGCCTGGTGGCCGCGCAGCACGCGCACGCCGGCCGCAGCCAGGCGGCGCGTGGTCGCGGTGTCGCCGAGGTCCGATCCCGAGACCTGGTAGCCCAGCGTCGCCAGCACCTCGGCAATCCCGCTCATGCCGGCGCCGCCGATGCCGATGAAATGCACGCGCGAGTACGCGCGCATGATGTCGGCGTGCGCGGCCAGCCGGCGCAGGGTCACGGGCGCGGCCCCGCGAGGCAGGCATCGGCGATGCGCTGGCCCGCATCCGCGCGGTCCAGCGCGCGCGCGCCCTGGCTCATCGCCAGCAGGCGCGGTCGCGCGCCGCGCAGCGTGCCGAGGATGCCGGCGAGTTGCGCGTCGAGGTGGTCGCTCTCGGCCAGTCGCAGCGCGGCGCCACGCGCCACCATCAATTCCGCGTTGCGGGTCTGGTGGTCGTCGACCGCCTGCGGGTAGGGCACCAGCACCGCGGCGACGCCGGCCGCGCACAGCTCGGCCAGGGTCAGGGCGCCGGCGCGGCAGATCACCAGGTCGGCCCATTCATAGGCCGCGGCCATGTCACCGATGAAGGCCTCGACCTCGGCCGGGATCGCGCGCGCGGCATAGTCGGCGCGGGTCGCAGCGAGTCCGGCGGGACCCGACTGGTGGCGCACGATGATGTCCTCGGGGCCGGCGAGTGCGAGCGCTGCAGGCACCGCCCGGTTGAGCGTGCGCGCGCCCTGGCTGCCGCCCAGGACGAGCAGGCGCAGGGTCGCCCCGCGACCGGAGAGCCGTTGCGCAGGGATGGCGATCGCCGCGATTTCCGGCCGCACCGGATTGCCGACGTGCTCGCTGCGCCGACCCAGCGCCCCGGGAAACCCGGTAAGCACGCGCCGCGACAGCGGCCTGAGCAGGCGCGTGGTCGCACCCGGAACCGAGTTCTGCTCGTGCACCACCAGCGGCACGCCGGCGATCCAGGCCGCGATGCCGCCCGGCGCCGAGGCGTAACCACCCAGCGCCAGCGCGGAACGCGGCCGCACGCGCCGGACCACGCGCCGTGCGGCCAGCACCGCGCGCAACATCCGCCACGGCATCGCCAGCAGCGCGAAGAGGCCCTTGCCACGCACGCCGCTGACCTCGACCTGGTCGAGCGGGATACCGGTCGGCGGCACCAGCGTGCCCTCGAGTCCCTGGGTGGACCCGAGCCAGCTCACCGCGACGCCGCGCGCCTGCAGGATGCGCGCGACCGCGATGCCCGGGAAGATGTGGCCGCCGGTCCCGCCGGCGAGGATCAGCACTGGCCCGCCTTTGTCGTTCACGGCGTGGCCTCGGCGGCGACCGCGGGTTCAAGCGCCATCTCGGCCTCGCGCCGGGTGAGCTCGTAGCTGGCGCGCAGGACCAGGCCGATCGCGGCGCAGGTCATGAGCAGGCTGGAGCCGCCCGAACTCACCAGCGGCAGGGTCAGGCCCTTGGTCGGCAGTACGCCGAGGTTCACCCCGATCGAGACCAGCGCCTGCACGCCGATCCACAGGCCGACCCCGAAACAGCAGTAACCGGCGAACTTCAGCCCGCGATCGTGCGCGCGCAGGCCGAGCGCGAAGCAGCGCCCGCAGACCAGCGCGAACAGCACCAGCACCAGCAGCACGCCGGCAAGACCGAGCTCTTCCGCGATCACCGCGAGGATGAAGTCGGTGTGCGCTTCCGGCAGGTAGTAGAGCTTCTGCACGCTGGCGCCCAGCCCCACCCCGAACCATTCGCCGCGGCCGATCGCGATCAGCGCCTGCGAGAGCTGGAAACCATCGTTGAAGGGATCGGCCCAGGGATCGAGGAACGAGGTCAGGCGCTTGACCCGGTACGGTTCCGCCAGCGCCGCGATCGCCATCACCGGCATGCCGAGCAGGGCGAGGCCGCCGATGTCGCGCGCGCGCGCTCCGCCCAGCCAGATCATGCCGCCGGTGATGGCCAGCAACAGCAGGGCCGAGCCGAAATCGGGCTGCAGCAGCAGCAGTGCGATCAGCAACGCGGTCACGCCCAGCGGCTTGATCGTACCCAGCAGCGATCCGGTCACCTGGTGCGAGAAGCGCACCAGGTAGCTGGCCAGGTACACGATCAGGATCAGCTTCACCGCCTCCACGGCCTGGAAGGTCAGGAACACGGCGTTGATCCAGCGCGTGGAGCCGTTGATGCGCCGACCCAGGCCCGGGACGAATACGGCGAGCAGCAGCAGCACCGCGCACAGCATCAGCAGCCGGCTATGGCGCTCGAGCAGCTCGAGCGGCGCGCGCATCAAGGCCAGGCCCAGGGCTGCGCCAATGCCCAGGAACACCCCATGCCGCAACAGGTAATGGAACGGCCCGCTGCCTTCGCCCTCGGCGATCGCGATCGAACTCGAGCCCACCATCACCAGGCCGAACGCCGCCAGCGCCAATGCCGAGAGCAGCAGGGTGGCGTCGTAGCGCCCCGGCAGCTCCTCGCGCCGGGTCGCCTGCTGCTGGGATTGGCCAGGCTGCCAGCTCATCTCAGCGCACCTTGAGGGTCGCGAGGCCGAGCAGCACCAGCACCACGCTGATGATCCAGAAGCGCACGATCACGCGCGGCTCGGGCCAGCCCTTGAGCTCGAAGTGATGGTGGATCGGCGCCATGCGGAAGATGCGCCGGCCGGTGAGCTTGAACGAGGCGACCTGGAGGATCACCGACACGGTCTCCATCACGAAGATGCCGCCCATCAGCACCAGCACCAGCTCCTGGCGCACGATCACCGCGATGGTGCCCAGCGCCGCGCCCACCGCGAGCGCGCCGACATCGCCCATGAAGACCATCGCCGGATAGGTGTTGAACCACAGGAAGCCGAGGCCGGCGCCGGCCAGCGCGCCGCAGATGATCGCGAGTTCGCCGGCGCCCGGGATGCTGGGCACCTGCAGGTATTGCGAGAACACCGCGTTGCCAGCCACGTAGGCGAAGATGCCCAACGCCGAGGCCACCAGCACCGAGGGCATGATCGCGAGGCCGTCGAGGCCGTCGGTGAGGTTGACCGCGTTGGAGAAACCCACGATCCAGAAATAGGCGATGACGATGAAGCCGGCGCCGAGCGGGATCGCGACCGACTTGAAGAACGGCACGATCAGCATCGTCGCGGCCGGGACCTTGGCGGTGTCGTAGAGCCACCACGCCGCGACCAGCCCGAACAGCGACTGCAGCAGGTACTTCCACCGCGCCGGCAGGCCGCGGCTGTCCTTGAGCACCAGCTTGCGGTAGTCGTCGACGAAGCCGATCAGGCCGAAGCTGGCCAGCACGAACAACACCACCCAGACGTAGCTGTTGCGCAGGTCGGCCCACAGCAGCGTGGCGATGAAGATCGCGGTGAGGATCAACGCGCCGCCCATGGTCGGCGTGCCGGCCTTCACCAGGTGCGACTGCGGGCCGTCGCTGCGGATCACCTGCCCGGCCTTGAGCTCGGCCAGCTTGCGGATCACCGGCGGCCCCAGCAGCAGGGTGGCGCCCAGCGCGGTCAGCGCCGAGGCGATGCTGCGCACGGTCAGGTACTGGAACAGGTTGAAGAAGCTGTAGCTGCCCTTCAGCCAGGCCGCCAGTTCAAGCAGCATGCGAGTGCCCTCCCGCCGCGTGGCCGGCCAGCGCCGCCACCACGCGCTCCATCGCGGAACTGCGCGAGCCCTTCACCAGCAGCGTGACGCCGGCGCGGAAGTCGCGCCGCAGGGCCTCGATCGCGGCGTCCTGGGTGTCGAAGGCCCGCGCCGTGCCGCCGAAGGCGAGCGCCGCCTCGCGCGCCAGCGCGCCGACGGTGTAGAGACGCTCGATGCCGGCCGCGCGCGCGTGCGCGCCGACTTCGGCGTGCAGGCGCGCGGCCTCGGCGCCGAGTTCGGCCATGTTGCCCAGCGCGAGCCAGCGCTCGCCACGCTCCAGCGCCAGGGTGTCGATGGCGGCGCGCACCGAGCCGGGATTGGCGTTGTAGCTGTCGTCGATGACGACGCCCGCACCGGGCACCGGCAAACGCGAGAGACGCCCACCCACCGCGTGCGCGGCGCCAAGGCCGGCAGCGACATCGGCCAGCGGCGCACCGGCGGCGAGCGCCAGCGCCGCGGCGGCAAGCGCGTTGCACACGTTGTGGCGACCCGCCAGCGGCAACGCGACCGCGGCCTCGCCGACCGGCGTGACCAGGGTGAAACGCGCGCCCTCGCCCAGCTCGATCGCGCGCGCACTGACCTCGGCCGGCTGCTCGATGCCGAAGCGCAGCACGCGGCGTGCGCCGATGCGGCGCACGAAACGACCCGCATAGGCGTCGTCCGCGTTCACCACCGCGGTTCCGCCAGGCGGCAAGCCGTCGTAGATCGCGCCCTTGGCCTCGGCCACGCCGTCGGTGCTGAGCAGGCGCTCGAGGTGGGCCGGCGCCACGTTGTTGACCAGCGCGACGTGGGGCTGGCCGATGCGTACCAGGTAGGCGATGTCGCCCGGTTTGCCGGCGCCCATTTCCAGCACCAGGAAGCGCGCAGCCAGCGGCGCGCGCAGCACCGTGAGCGGCAACCCGATCTCGTTGTTGAGGTTGCCCTCGGTGACGTGGGTGCTGCCGACCCGCGCCAGGATCGTCGCGGCCAGCGACTTGACCGTGGTCTTGCCATTGCTGCCGGTGAGCGCGATCACGGTCGCGGCCAGGTGCCCGCGCTGCCAACGCGCCAGCTCGCCCAGCGCCAGTTGCGTATCGAGCACGACCAGCTGCGGCAGCGCGGTCTCCAGTTCGCGCTCGACCAGCACCGCGGCCGCGCCGCGCGCAGCCGCAGCAGCCACGTGGTCGTGGCCATCATGGTGTTCGCCGCGCAGGGCGACGAAGAGCATGCCCGGCGCCAACGTGCGGCTGTCGGTGCCGACGCCGCGAAAGGCCACGTCGGCTCCGACCAGGCGGGCCGACAGCGGCGGCGCGACGTCGATCAGGCGCGCCGCGATCATGCCCGCGCCTCGAGCGCGCGGCCGGCCACCAGCAGGTCATCGAAGGGCAGCTTCGCGCCCGCGACCTCCTGGTAATCCTCGTGGCCCTTGCCGGCCACCAGCACGGTGTCGCCGGGGCCGGCATGGGTCACGGCCCAGTGGATCGCGCGCGCGCGGTCGCGTTGCAGGAGCGCGCGCTCGGGCGCCGCCAGGCCGGCGCGGATCGCGCTCACGATCGCATCGCCATCCTCGGCGCGCGGGTTGTCGTCGGTGATCACGAGTACGTCGGCGAGGCGTTCGGCGATCGCGCCCATCTGCGGGCGCTTGCCCTTGTCGCGCTCGCCGCCGCAACCGAACACGCACCACAGGCGACCCGTGGTGTGCGCGCGCAGGTTGGCCAGCGCCTGTTCCAGCGCATCGGGCGTATGCGCGTAGTCGATCACGACCAGCGGACGCGCGGCGTCGCCACCGAGCCGGTTCATGCGCCCGCTGATCGGCGTGAGCCGCGCAAGCGCCGCCACGATGCGCGGCAGCGGCCAGCCCAGGAGGCCGAGGCAGCCGCTCACCGCCAGCAGGTTCTCGACATTGAAACGGCCCAACAGGCGCGATTCGACCCCGGCATTGCCCCACGGCGTCTGCAGCTCGAAGGCGATGCCGGCCGCGCTGGTGCGGATCGTGGCCGCGCGCAATTCGGCGGCGGCGTCGCCGGCGGCGCTGTAGGACAGCGTGCGCGGCGCGCTGCCCGGGCGCGCCAGCAGTTCGCGCCCGAAGGGATCGTCGCGGTTGATCACCGCGCCGCCGAGTGCCGGCCAGGCGAACAGGCGCTGCTTCGCGACGCCATAGGCGTGCATGCTGCCGTGGTAGTCGAGATGGTCGCGGGTAAGGTTGGTGAACACCGCGACATCGAAGGCGATGCCATCGACGCGGCCCTGGTCGAGCGCATGCGAGGACACTTCCATCGCCAGGTGGGTGGCACCGCGCTCGCGCAACGCTGCGATCAATCCATGCGTGGACAACACGTCGGGCGTGGTGCGCTCGCCGGGCTCGATCGCGCCCACGATGCCAGCGCCCAGCGTGCCGATGGTGCCCACCACCATCCCGGCATCGGACAAGGCCTGCGCCAGCAACTGCACGGTCGAGGTCTTGCCGTTGGTGCCGGTGACGCCGATCACGGTCATGCCGGCGGAGGGCTCGCCGTAGTACCGGTTGGCGATCAAGCCCAACTCAGCGCGCAATCCAGGCACAGCAATCGCAGGCATATCCACGCCCGCGACTTCGGCGGGCGCCTCGTACAACATCGCAACCGCCCCCGCCGCCGCAGCCTCCGCCGCATGCTCCACCCCATGCCCCCGCGCCCCCCGCAACGCAACGAACACCCCACCCGGCTCGACCCGCCGACTATCCAGCGCAATCCCGCGCACCGGCAACTCGCGATGCGCCCCGGCGTCGGCGATGCCCTCGAGCAACCGACCCAGCGTGGTGTGGCGCTGCGCCGACTTCATGGCGCCACACCCTCGGCGAACGGCGACGACTCTGGCTGCGCTACAGGCAATTCCGCCAGCAGCGTCGGCGGCAGTGCGAGCGGCAGCACGACGTTGTCCGGCGCGATGTCCATCAGGCGCAGCGCCGCGGTCATCAGGTTCCCGAACACCGGCGCGGCCACTTCACCGCCGAAGTAGACCTTGCCGCGCGGATCGTTGATCACGACCGCAGCGGCCAGGCGCGGATGGGACACCGGGACCATGCCGGCGAACACGCTGATGTAGCGGCTCTGGTAGCCGCCCGGCACCGCCTTGCGCGAGGTCCCGGTCTTGCCGGCGACGCGATAGTTGGGCACGCCGGCCTTCTTGCCGGTGCCCTCGGAGATGACCTTCTCGAGCATGCCGAGCACGGTCGCGGCGATCTGCGGATCCAGCACCGCGGCGTCGGGCGTCTGCGTGCCGGCGACGAAGGTCGGCGCGCGCAGGCGCCCGCCGTTGGCCAGCGCGGCATAGGCCTGCGCCAGTTGCAGCGGCGTGGACGAGAGCCCGTAGCCGTACGACAGCGTCGCCTTCTCCAGCGTGCCCCAGCCGCGCGCGGCCGGCAGCACGCCGGGCGATTCGCCGGGGAAGCCACAGCCCGACACCTCGCCGAAACCGAAGCGGTGGTACATGTCGTAGAGGTGGTCGTTGGTGAGCTGCAGCGCGATCCTGGTCGCGCCCACGTTGCTCGACTTGGTCAGCAGGCGCGTGAGGTTCACCACCCCGTAGTTGTGGATGTCGCGCACGATGTGGTTGGCCACCGGCAGCGTGCCCGGCGTGGTGTCGATCAGCGTGTCGGGCGTGAACTTGCCGCTCTCGATGCCGGCCGCGACGGTAAAGGCCTTGATCACCGAGCCCGGCTCGAACACGTCGGTCACCGCGCGATTGCGCCGCAGGGCCGGATCGCCGGTGCCCCCCGCGTTGGGGTTGTAGCTCGGCCAGTTGACCATGGCGAGGATCTCGCCCGTCGCCACGTCGACGACCACGACCGAGCCGCTGGCGGCCTGGTGTTCGGCGACGGCCGCCTTGAGCTCGCGATAGGCCAGGTACTGGACGCGCCGGTCGATGGTCAGGCGCAGGTCGCGTCCCGGTTGCGGCTCGCGCAGGAGCTCGACGTTCTCGACCACTTCGCCGCGCCGGTTCTGGATCACCTTCTTGAGACCCGGCTTGCCGGCCAGCCATTCGTCGAAGGCGAGTTCCAGGCCTTCCTGGCCACGGTCGTCGATGTTGGTGAAGCCCAGGATGTGCGCGGTGATCTCGCCCGAGGGGTAATAGCGGCGGTATTCGCGCAGGGCGTTGACCCCGGGGATCTCCATCGCGCCGATCACCGCCGACTGGTCCGGCGGCACGCGCCGGCGCAGGAACACGAACTCGCGGTCGGCGCGCTGCGCCAGGCGCCGCTCGAGGTCCTCGGGGTCGACGGCCAGCGCACGCGCGAGCTCCGGCAGGCGATCACGATGCTGCAGGAGTTCGGCCGGCTGGGCCCAGATCGAGTCCACCGGCGTCGACACCGCCAGCGGCTCGCCATTGCGGTCGGTGATCATGCCGCGCGAGACCGGGATCGGCTTGTCGCGCACGAAGCGCTGGTCGCCCTGGTCCTGGTAGAAGTCCTTGCGCAGCACCTGCAGGTCGACCGCACGCACGATCAGCGCGGTGCTGCCCAGCACCAGCACCATCAGCACCAGGTACAGGCGCGCCTTGGTATTGACCGTGGGCGGCGTGCGCGGGCGCGCATTGACCGCGCGGGAACTGCCCGGGCGCGGGTTGGCCGGCATCGGGTTGGATTGGACGGGCGTGCTCATGCCGGCTCCAGCGGGCCGAGCGCATCCGCGCGGCGCATGGCGCCACGGACCGGCGCAGGCCACGCGCGGCCTGCGATGCGTCCCGCCGCACGGCACCTGGCCGCGCGACCGGAATTGGCGGGTCGCTTCCCCCTCACCGCCGGATCACCTTGGTCTCCGCTGGCGCCGGGAAAACCATCCCCAGTTCGCCGCGGGCGATCTGTTCTATACGGTTGGTGTCGGCCCAGGTCGCCTGCTCGAGTTGCAGGCGCCCGAATTCGACATTCAACTCGTCCCGCTCCGCTTCCAGCCGGGTCAGCTCGATGAACAGCCGCCGACCCTCGTTGCGCGCATAGACCACGCCAATCGCACTGCCCACCGCAGCCGCCGCCAGCACCAGCAACACCACCAGGGCGCGCGCGTTCACGCCGCCTCCGGCAATCGTTCCGCCACCCGCAGCACCGCGCTGCGCGCCCGCGGGTTGGCGCCGAGCTCGGCCTGGCCGGGCTTGACCGCTTCCCCGATCACGCGCAGCCGCGGCGCCCGACCCGGCGCCGGCGGCAGTCCTCGCCGCACCGGGGCCGCTTCGCGCGCCGCGTCGCGGATGAACCGCTTGACCAGCCGGTCCTCCAGCGAATGGAAACTGATCGCCACCAGCCGGCCGCCCGGCCGCAAACGCCGTGTCGCCGCCTCGAGGCCGGCCGCGAGGTCGTCGAGCTCGCGATTGACCACGATGCGCAGCGCCTGGAAGGTGCGCGTCGCCGGATGCTTGCCCGGTTCGCCGCGACCAATCGTCCGCGCCACCAGCTCGGCCAGTTCGCGCGTGGTTTCCAGCGGGCGCTCGCGGCGCGCCGCCACCACCGCGCGCGCGATGCGCCGGCTCAACCGCTCCTCGCCGTACGCGTACAGCGCGTCGGCGATCTCCTGTTCGTCGGCGCGCGCGAGGAACTGCGCCGCGCTTTCGCCACTGCCCGGATCCATCCGCATGTCGAGCGGGCCGTCGGCCTGGAAACTGAATCCGCGCTGCGCTTCATCGAGCTGCGGCGAACTCACGCCCAGGTCCAGCAACACGCCATCGAGGCCGTCCGTGGTCTCATCCCAATCCGCCAGCGCGGCGAAGCTCGCGTGCCGCACGCGCACGCGCGGGTCGTCCGCCGCCAGCGCCTGCGCCACCCCGATCGCCGCCGGGTCCTTGTCCATCACCAGCAGCCGCCCGTCCGCGCCCAGGTGTGCAAGCACCGCGCGCGCATGGCCGCCGCGTCCGAAGGTGCCGTCGAGGTAGCGCCCGCCGGAACGCAGGTTCAACGCCTCGACGGCCTCATCCCGCATGACCGGGATGTGATCCGCCGGCATGGCCGGGTTGCGACCACCCATCGGCCCTCTCGTCCTGCCCGGCCCGCCCCCTCCGACGATGCCCGGCTCAAAGCTTCAGGTTGTGCATCTCCGCGGTGAGTTGCTCTTCACCGATGCTCTGGCGGATCTTGGCCAGGTGCGCCTGCTCGCTCCACAGCTCGAACTTCGCGCCCATGCCCAGCAACACCGCTCTTTTTTCTATGCCGGCCGCGGTGCGCTGCGACTGCGGCAACAACACGCGCCCACTGCCATCGACCTCGACCGGTGCCGCCGCTCCGACCAGCTTCATCTGCAGGTTCCGGTGCACGGTCTTCGCCGTCGGCAACGCGATGACCTGGTCGCGCACCGACTCCCACTCTTTTTCAGGAAACAGCCAGAGGCAGCCGGGCTCGAACGGGTTGTAGGTAAGGACCAGTCGGTTCTGGCACGCGTGCGCAATCGCGTCCCGGTAGGCCGTCGGCACCGACAGCCTGCCCTTGTCGTCGATCGTGATTGCGGTTTCGCCCTGGAACATATGGTCCACGCAATGCCACTTTTTTCCCCGTTTTTACACCACGACCCACCTTAGTCTCAGGGTACGAGACTGTCAAGGAAGCCGCTGGAGAACGTGGGGCGGGATGCGGGCGGCGTGCGGCCGAGGCGCGGGCCGTGCGCGGGCGGACCGTTGCGGACCGCTACCGATCGTCGCCGCGAGGCGCGGCATCCCACCCTCGGTAGGCGTCATTCCCGCGAAAGCGGGAATCCATTGTCGTGCTGGCGACATCCTCGCCCGATGGCGTCATCCCGGCGCAAGCCGGGACCCAGTAGCGCTGCGTTCGCTACGAAGCGAGGCGCGCGCTGCGCATGCCTTTGCGCTTCGCAGACCGCGTTTCGTCCGGCCTGCGGCCGGCCGAGCAAGGGGTGATTTGCGTGCCCAAATCACCCCTTGCATCCCCCAAAGGGCACCCCGGGAAGTCGCCGCGCGCACTTCCTGTGCGCGCGGTGCCCGGGAAAAGACGCCCGCGCGAGGGCCGCCCAACAACTCGGGCATCCATGCCCTCAAACAGTTTGGCTTTCCCCCTCGCGCGGGCGTCTTTTCCCGGCGACTTCCAGGGGCCCCATGTGCTTGAACCCGCCATCCATGGCTGGTTGGCGCGGCTAAACCGCGCTGAATGGGTGGCGTTGCCTGACTCTGCTTGCGGGTGTGCTTCGCTACTGGGTCCCGGCGTGCGCCGGGATGACGCCATTGGGCGCCGGCAGGAACGACGTCGATCGAGCTTGCATGCGCTTCGAGGCCGCGGAGGGAGCCCCCCTTGAGTCAAGGGGGGCGGCGAGCCCGAAGGGCGACGCTGGGGGTTGTGGAGATGCGAGTCACGTTCAGGGCCTATGGCCCTGAACGTGACTTCGCCTTTTCACTGCGCGCGAAGCGCGCAGTGAAAAGGCGAAGTCAGCCGATAAGCCGGGTTCTGTGCGGTCGCTTGCGCGACCGTGGCAGCCATTCCTCTAGGCCATGCGTCACCGCATGGCTCCAGCGACCTACCCGGACGCGACGCGGGCCACGTCATGACGTCCCTATTTGGCCTTGCTCCCGGTGGGGTTTGCCTAGCCGCGGAATGTTGCCACCCGCGCGGTGCGCTCTTACCGCACCATTTCACCCTTGCCGGCGGGTTGCCCCGCTTTGGCGGTATCTTTCTGTTGCACTTTCCGTCGGCTCGCGCCGCCCAGGCGTTACCTGGCACCGTGCCCTGTGGAGCCCGGACTTTCCTCGCCATGCTTGCGCATGCCGCGACTGCCTGGCTGACTCCGCGCGGGCATTGTAGGGCAAAGGCCACTGGCACTGTGGGAGCGGCTTCAGCCGCGATCCGAAGCTCCTCGGATCGCGGCTAAAGCCGCTCCCACAGGCGCGGCGCTTCGCACCGCGCCCAAGTTCGAAGCGCGTCCGGGACCGTCGGCATCTGCATGGCGGCGAGTTCCACTGAATGTTTGAGCCGACATGCGGATGGCGGCGGGCACGGACCCCCACGCCGCAGGGACTCAAGAGTCCTCCCCCGTCGCCAGGCGATAGAGCGCATTGCGCGGCGCGCCGGTGATCGCGGCGGCCAGTTTGGCGGCGCGGCTGCCGGGGAGTTCGGGCGCGAGCAGGCGGAACACGCGCTCGCCTTCGCGCAGGCGCGCGGCGTCGGCGCCATCGGGCGCGCCCTCGACCACCACGACGAATTCGCCCAGCTGTTGCTCGGGATCGGCGAGTACGCGCGCGTGCAACTGCTCCAGCGTCCCCGCCAGCACGGTCTCGTGCAGCTTGGTCAGCTCGCGCGCCACGGTCGCGCGACGCTGCGGGCCGAGCGTGGCGACGAGATCCTGCAGGCTCTCGACGATGCGGTGCTTGGATTCGTAGAACACCAGCGTGCGTGCATCGGTCGCGAGGGATTCGAGTCGCGCGCGCCGCGCCGCCGCCTTCGGCGGCAGGAAGCCCTCGAAACAGAAGCGGTCGGTCGGAAGGCCGCTGATCGAGAGCGCAGCGACCAGCGCGCAGGGGCCCGGGACGGTGCTCACGCGCACGCCCGCTTCGCGCGCCGCCGCCACCAGGCGGAAGCCCGGGTCGCTGACCAGCGGCGTGCCCGCGTCGCTCACCAGCGCGACCGATTCGCCGGCCAGAAGGCGCGCCAGCACGCGCTCGGCCGCCTCGCGCTCGTTGTGCTCGTGCAGCGGCAGGGTCGGCGTGCCGACCCCGAAGCGGGCAAACAGTCCGGCGCTGTGGCGCGTGTCCTCGCAGGCCACCAGCGCCACTGCGCGCAGTACCGCAACCGCGCGCGGCGGCAGGTCCTCGAGATTGCCGATCGGGGTGGCCACGATCCACAGGGTTCCGCTTGGCATCGCGCCCATCGTCCGCCCCCGGTCCGCCGCCTCGGCTCGGCTATCATCCCAGTTAACGCGCGCGGCCGGTTCCCGGGCCGCGCACGCATCCCCGCATCGTCCGAGCGAACCGATGGCCCCGTATCGCCGAATCCTTCCGCTACTGGTGTGCGCCATGCTGCTGCTGGGCGGCTGCGCCACCCTGGATTCCGCACCCGCGTCGGTCGACGATGGCGGCGCGCGCGCACTGGCCGAAGGCGGCGACTACGCCGGCGCCGCACGCGCCTACGAGCAACTTGCCCGCGGCAATCGCCGCGCGCGCGACACGCTGCTGCTCAAGGCCGCCGAGGCCTGGCGCGACGAGGGCGACCTCGACGCACTCGCCCGCGTACTGGGCGAAATCCGCCGCAAGCGCCTGAGCTCGGCGGAGGCCGCGCACCTCGACCTGCTGCTGGCCGAGAGCGCGCTGGCGCAGGGCGATGCCCAACGTGCGCTCGACCTGGCCACGCTGCCCGAGGGCGTACTGGATCGGGCCTATCGCCTGCGCGTGCCCGAGATTCGGGCGCGTGCCCTGCTCGCCACCGGCCGCCCGATCGACAGCGCGCGCGAACGCGCGCTGCTGGACCTCAAGCTCACGGGCGCGGATCGCGCCGCCAACGAGCAGGACCTGCTCGATGCGCTGGTCAGTGCCGATGTCGCAACCCTCAATACGGCCCTGGGCGCGCTGGCGCCCGACGATCCCCTGCGGCCCTGGCTCGAGCGCGCCCTGCGTCTCAAGGGCGCGGTCCCGGCGCGCGTGATCCTGCGTCCGACCCGCCAGGCCGGCGCGCTGTTCGCCGATGCCGACGGCAGCCGCCAACGCGAGGGTTATGCCAGCACCGCGCAGGTCGCCCTGCTGCTGCCTTTGTCGGGCCCGCTGGCCTCGGCCGGCAGCGCGATCCGCGACGGTTTCCTGGCCGCTTTTTTCGCCGACACCGACCTCGAGGCGCGCCCGCGCGTGCGCATCCTCGACACCGGCGAGACCGTGGAGGGCGCCCTCGCGGCCTATCAACTCGCGGTCGGTGAAGGCGCCACCCGCGTGGTGGGCCCGCTGGCGCGCGAACAGGTCGCCGCGGTGCAGGCGGCGCAGACGGTCACCGTCCCGGTGCTCGCGCTCAACCATCCCGACAGCGGCGCCATCCCGCCGCGCGGCAGCCAGCAATTCGGCCTGCTGCCCGACGAGGAAGCGGCGATCGCGGCGGATGCGGCAATCGCCCGTGGCCTGCGTCGCGCCGCGCTGCTGGGCGCGACGGAGGATTGGAGCGAGCGGGCCCTGCTGGCCTTCCGCGCCCAGTTCGAACAGGGCGGCGGCTTCATCACCGGCGAAGCGCGCCTGGCGCCCGAGGCGGTGGACTTCGGCGGCCCGATCGCCCAGGCCACGGCGGACGCGCCCGACGTGATCTTCCTCGCCGTGCGACCGCCACAGGGCCGCCTGTTGGTGCCGCAACTGCGCACGCGCGGGCTGGACGCACTGCCGATGCTGGCTACCTCGCACATCTTTTCCGGAACCGTGAGCCGCGCGCTCGACCGCGACCTCAATGGCGTGGAGTTCTGCGACGCGCCGTGGCTGTTCGGCCTCGCGGCCGGCTTGCCGGCGCGCGAACCCCTGGCCCGGCGCCTGCCGGCGGCGGCCAACAGCCCACGCCTGTTCGCGTTCGGCATGGACGCCTATCGCGTCCTGCCCTACCTTGACTGGCTGGCCGCGAATACCGACGCCTACCTGCCGGGCGCCATCGGCCAGCTTGCCGTCGACGGATTCGGCCGCGTGCGACGCCTGCCGGTATGGCTGCGCTTCGACGACGGCGTGCCGCGGCCCGCAGACGGCGCCCTGTCCGGCTTCGCGCCCGCGCCTTGAACGAGCGCGCCGAAACCGGCGCCGCGCACGAGGCGGCGGCGCTCGCCATGCTGCTCGAGTCCGGACTGCAGCTGCTTGCCCGCAACGTGCGCTGCCGCGTGGGCGAGATCGACCTGGTGCTGCGCGATGGCCGCACCACGGTGTTCTGCGAGGTGCGCTATCGGCGCAGCAGCGCCCACGGCGGGGCACTGGCCTCGGTCGACGCACGCAAGCAGCTTCGCCTCACCCGTGCCGCGCGCTGGTATCTTGCACGCCATCCCGCGCTCGCGCGCGAAGCCTGCCGCTTCGACGTGGTCGCGATCGAAGGCCTTGCGCCCTATCGCGTCGAATGGCTGCGCGACGCCTTCCAGCCCGACAATTGAACCGGAGCCGCTCCATGATCCGCATCGCCCTCGCCCTGCTCGCCGCCGTGCTGCTCTCGGGGTGCTTCGTGCACGACCGGCGCAGCTTCGGCAACGTGGTCGACGACCAGAACCTCGAACTGTCGATCATCGAGGCGATCAACAAGGACAAGGAGCTCGCGCTCAAGAACCACGTCGAGGTGCTGGTCTACAACGGCGTGGTGCTGCTGATCGGCGAAACCAGCACCGAGGAGCTGCGCGCGCGCGCCGAGGACAAGGCGCGCGGCTACCAGGGCGTGCGCCGCGTGGTCAACGAGATCGTGGTCGGGCCGAGGATCAGTTTCTCCACCACCTCGTCCGACAAGGTGGTGAGCTCGCGGGTCAAGACCGGCTTGCTCGACATCGTCGACATCAAGGGCTTCGATCCCTCGCGCGTCAACGTCACGACCGAGAATGGCGTGGTCTACCTCATGGGCCTGGTGACGCAGCAGGAGTCCGAGCGCGCGGTCGAGATCGCCCGCACCACGCCCGGCGTGGACCGCGTGGTCAAGGTGTTCGAATACACCGACTGACGGGCGCGCGGGCGGGCAATCCTGCGCTGGCCGAGCGCACCCTGGCGGATGAAGCAACGCCCCTGCGCTGAGGCCGCGTCACCGCGGCGGATACCAGCGCCTCGCTATCGAATTGCCGCCAAGCCGTAGAACAGCGCCACGCCCAGGACGCCGGCCCACACGCCGGCAATCGCATCGTCGAGCATGGCGCCGAAGCCGCCATGCAACGCGCGATCGGCCCAGTTCGCGGGCCACGGCTTGACGATGTCGCAGACCCGGAACAACAGGAAGCCCGCGGCCATTACCCAGGGCAGCGACGGGGTGCCCAATTGCGGCGCCAAGGCCGCCACCGCGAACTCGATGATCGCGAGCGCGAGCCACTGCCCCACCCACTCGTCGATCACGACCACGCCCGGATCCTCGCTGCCGAGCCGGTCGATCACGCGTTGCGCCACCAGCACGCCGATCGCGAACACTCCCACGCAGGCGACCAGCACCCACTCCGTCCCCGCCAGGCGCAGGCCGAGGTAGGGCAGCAGCGCGACCGCGCTGCCGACCGTGCCGGGCGCTATCGGTGCGAATCCGGCGCCAAAGCCGCTGGCGATCCAGGTGGCAGGGTCAAGCAGGGCGGCCCGGTCGAGTCTCACGCGCGCATGGTCGCTCAGGCGAAGTGGTCGTAGCCAGTGCGCGGCAGGCGCACCGGGCACGCTCGGCCATCGAGCAGCACGAGGCCAGGCGTGCGCAGCACGGTGCCGATGCGCGTGAGCGGCAGGCGCAAGCGGCGCGCGATGGCGGCAAGGCGGCCTTCTCGCACAGCGGGCACGGTGAAGCACAGCTCATAGTCGTCGCCGCCCGCCAATTGCAGCCGGCGGCGCACTGCGCGAGAGGCTACGGCGCTGCGCAGGGCGCGCGAGGTCGGCAGCGCGTCGACCTCCACCACGCCACCCACGCCGCTCGCGCGCAGGACATGTCCCAGGTCCTGCGCGAGGCCATCCGAGAGGTCGATCGCGGCGCTGGCGATACCGCGCAGCGCGAGACCGAGCGCCACGCGCGGCTCCGGTCGATCGAGTCGCATGCGCAGCGCCCGCGCGACGCTCGCAGTCACTGTGGCCAGCCCCCCGCGCGAGGCCCGCAACCCCGCCGCCGCATCGCCCAGCGAACCCGAGACGTAGATTGCATCGCCGGCTCGCGCGCCATGCCGCCGCAGAGCCGTCCCGCGCGGCACCAGTCCGTGCGCAGTCACCGTGATCGACAGCGGCCCGCGCGTGGTATCGCCGCCGACCAGCGCCACGCCGTGCCGGTGCGCCAGGGCCATGAAGCCGCCGATGAAGGCATCCAGCCAGACCGGGTCGCCCCGCGGCAAGGTCAGCGCCAGCGTCACCCACGCCGGCGCGGCGCCCATGGCGGCAAGGTCGCTGAGGTTCACAGCAATGGCCTTCCAGCCAATGTCTCTCGGTGCGGTCGCGCGCGGGAAGTGACGGCCTGCCACCAGCGTGTCCGTCGTGATCACCAGTTGGTGGCCAGGCGCAACGCGAACTACAGCCGCGTCGTCGCCAATTCCGAGCACGACATCGCGCCGTGCGGCAGTTCGTGCCCGGATGCGCGCGATCAGGTCGAACTCTCCCGGACTTGCACCGAAGGTGGCCACGATTCGCCCGGCGGCAGGCGCGTGATTACTGCCGATACTCGACCGCACGCCATTCGGCCGCCGCCTTGTCGAGCACACCGTTGATATAGGTGTGGCCGAAATCGGCGCCGAAGCGCTTGGCGACTTCAATCGCTTCGTTGATCACGACGCGATAGGGGACGTCGAGGCGATGGAGCAGTTCGTAGGAGGCGATGCGCAGCACGGCGCGTTCGATCGGGTCGACCTGCGCCACCTCGCGGTCGAGGAAGGGGCGCAGTTTCTGCTCGATGGCCTCGCGGTGCTGCTCGATCCCGAGCAACAGGTCCTTGAAGTAGCCGAGGTCGGCGACTTCCATTTCCTGCTCGTGCTCGAACTGCGCGATGACCTTGGCCATCGGGGTCTGCGAGATTTCCCAGGCGTAGACCGCTTGCAGGGCACGGCGGCGGGCGCGCGAGCGGGCGGCGAGATCGACGCCGTCGATGTGGCGCGAATGGGTCACGGGCTGTCTTCCGGGTCGAGGCCACGCAATAGCCCGCACATGGCCAGCGCCGCCTGCGCGGCCTCGCTGCCCTTGTTGCCGGCCGCGCCGCCGGCGCGGGCCAGCGCCTGCGCGGCGTCCTCGCAGGCCAGCACGCCGTTGGCGACCGGCACGCCGGTGGCCAGCGCCACCTCGCCCAGGCCGCGCGCGGATTCGTTGACGATCACGTCGTAATGTCCGGTCTCGCCGCGGATCACGCAGCCCAGCGCCACGATCGCGTCGGCGAGGCCACGTTCGGCCAGGGCCAGCGCGGCCTGCGGCAGTTCCCAGGCCCCGGGGACGCGCACTAGCGTGGTGCGTTCGGGCGCGATGCCGGCGGCGGCCAGCGTGGCCAGCGCGCCTTCCACCAGGCGATCGACCACCGGCGCGTTGTAGCGTGCCGCCACCACCGCGACGCGCGCGCCCGTTGCCGCCGCGGCATCCGCCGTGCGGACACCGAAGCGCGCGAGGTCGACCGCGGGCAGGTCGCGGATGAGGTCAGGCGTGGCCATGGGAGCCCACGTATTCTACCACCTCGAGTCCGAAGCCCCCGAGGCCGGTAAAGCGGCGCGGGGTGCCGATCACGCGCAGGCGCCGCGCGCCGAGGTCGTGCAGGATCTGTGCGCCGACGCCGTTGCGGCGCCACTCGGGCATCGCTTCGGGCACCGCGGCCGGTGGACCCTCGAGGCGCGCGAGCAAGGCCTCGGCACCCGCAGGCTCGTTGATCACGACCACGATACCGCGACCCGCGGCGGCCACCTGGGCCAATGCGGCAGCCACGGGTACGCCGAAGTCTCCGCGTTGCAGTTGCAGCGCGTCGGACAGCACATTGGCGACGTGCACCCGCACCAGCACGGGCTCATCGCCAGCCGGTTCGCCGCGGACCAGGGCGAAATGCAGGGCGCCATCGATGTCGTCGCGATAGGCCACCAGGCGAAACGGGCCCTGCGCCGTATCGACCGCCCGGTCATGGACGCGGCGCACCGTGTGCTCGGTCGCGAGCCGATGCCGGATCAAGTCGGCGATGGTGCCGATACGCAGGCCGTGGCGCGCGGCGAAGACTTCAAGTTCGGGCCGCCGCGCCATGCTGCCGTCGTCGTGCATGATCTCGACCAGCACGCCGGCCGCTTCGCGCCCTGCGAGCCGCGCCAGGTCCACCGCCGCCTCGGTGTGGCCGGCCCGCACCAGGACGCCGCCGCCCTGGGCCTGGAGCGGGAACACGTGGCCCGGCTGGTGCAGGTCCTGCGGCCTGGCGTCGGGGCGCACGGCGGTGCGGATGGTATGCGCACGATCGTGCGCGCTGATGCCGGTGGTCACGCCCGAAGCGGCCTCGATCGAGACCGTGAACGCGGTGCGGTGCGACGAGCGGTTGTCGTTCACCATCGGCGCGAGCTGCAGGGTGGCGCAGCGCTCGCGGCTGAGCGCAAGGCAGATCAGCCCGCGCGCCTCGCGCGCCATGAAGTTGATGTCCTCGGGCCGCACGCAATCGGCCGCCATGATGAGGTCGCCCTCGTTCTCGCGGTCCTCGTCGTCGAGGATCACGACCATGCGCCCCGCGCGGATCTCCGCCAGCAGTTCGGGAATGGTGGATAACGCCATGTGCTGCAAGGTTCCTGTAGGAGCGGCTGATTCGCGCCTTCCTGGCGCTTACCCTTCGGGCCCGCTTTGCGGTTGGCTCGCGCGTCCTGCGCGATCCAGGCAGCCGCGACCCGCGCCGGCGACGTCCGCCGCATCCTGCGAATGCAACCGCTCGACATAGCGCGCCACCACGTCCACCTCCAGGTTCACCCGATCCCCGGGCGCACGGGCGCGGAACGTGGTGACAGCAATCGTATGCGGGATCAGCGCAACCCCGAAGGTGTCGTGGCCGACTTCGTTCACGGTCAAGCTCACGCCGTCCACCGCGATCGAGCCCTTGGCCGCGATGTAGCGCATCAGTGCATGCGGCGCATGGAACACCCAACGCTGCGCGCGCGCGTCGGGCAGCGACGACACCACCTCGCCGATGCCATCGACATGCCCGCTCACCAGGTGCCCTCCCAGGCGATCCGACAGGCGCAGGGCCTTCTCGAGGTTCACCTCGCTGCCCACCGGCAGTTGGCCCAAGGTCGTCAGCCCCAGGGTCTCGGTGGAGACGTCGGCGAAGAAGCCTTCGGTGTCGTGCTCGACCACGGTCAGGCACACGCCCGCCACGGCGATGCTGGCGCCGACGGCCACGTCGGCCAGGTCGAAGTCCGCCGGGACCGCGACCACAAGGCGCACGTCGCCCCCGCGCGCTTCGCGAGCGGCGATGCGGCCGACGGATTGGATGATGCCAGTGAACATGGACGTTCCAGAGTATGAAGCTCGCCGCCAGCAGGAGGGTTTCCGTCGTGGGCCGGGCCTATCGCGCGCAGAGCGCGCTCCTACAGAGCCGGCGTTGTACGAGCGCGCCCTGCGCGCGATAGGCCCCGCCCGCAGCTGAAGCCGCTTCCACGCGGAAGGGTGCTGATCTCATTGCGGGCGCAGCAGCAGGCGCAAGTCCGCGCCTACCATCCGCATATCGAGCGTACGCCAGCGCGTGCGTTCGTCCAGCGATTCCAGCGGTGGCAATTGCAGCAACGGCCGCCCGGTGTCGCCGATCAGCGAGGGATTGAGGTACAGCAGCAACTCGTCGACCAGGCCCGCGTGGAGGAAGGCGCCCGCCAGCGTCGGCCCGGCCTCGACCTGCACCTCGTTGCAATCGCGCTGCGCCAGCTCGGCCAGCGCCACGGCCAGGCCGATGCCGGTCACGTGCTGCGGGACCGAGACCACGCGTTCGGGGCGGATGCCGCGATTGCGCGCGACCGCGTCGGGCGCGCAGAACACCACGGTCGGCGCGGCATCGTCGAGCACGCGCGCAGTGGCCGGCGTGCGCAGGTGGGTGTCGATCACCACGCGCAGCGGCGGCCGCTCGGGCGGGTCGTCGCCGAGGCGCACGGTCAGCGCAGGATCGTCGGCCAGCACGGTGCCGATGCCGGTCAGGATCGCCGACGAGCGCGCGCGCCACTGGTGCACGTCGCGCCGCGCGGCTTCGCCGGTGATCCACTGGCTGCGTCCGTCGCCAAGCGCCGTGCGCCCGTCCAGGCTGGCCGCAAGCTTGAGCCGCACCCAGGGGCGTCCGCGTTCGATGCGGCTGAAGAATCCGCGGTTGAGGTCGCGCGCGGCCTCGCGCATCAGCCCGAACTCGGCCGCGATGCCGGCCGTGCGCAGGGTTTCCAGTCCGCGGCCAGCGACCTTGGGGAAGGGGTCCTCGCATGCCGCCACCACCCGCGCCACGCCAGCCGCGACCAGCGCATCGGCACACGGCGGCGTGCGGCCGTGGTGTGCACAGGGCTCCAGCGTCACGTAGGCCGTGGCACCCGCTGCGCGCGCCCCGGCGGCGCGCAGCGCGTGCACCTCGGCGTGGCCTTCGCCGGCGCGAACGTGCCAGCCTTCGCCCACGCGCTCGGCGCCCTGCGCGAGCACGCAACCCACGCGTGGATTCGGGTCGGTCGTGTCCGTGCCGCGTGCCGCCAGCACCAGCGCGTGCGCCATGTGCGCATGGTCCACGGCGCTCCACGCGCTCATGCGTCGCTCCGGGGCGTGGTCGCCATGACGACCGCCTCGATGCCGTTGAGCGCCAGGCGGTCGCGCGTTGCCCAGCCCAGGCGCTGGTAGAAATCGATCACGCCCATCGCCTCCGATGTGTAGAGATAGAGCTCGGCCACGCCCAGCGCCGCCGCCTCGGCCTCGATCCGCCGCACCAGCGCGCGGCCGATACCGGCGCCGCGAGCCGGCGGCGGCACATACAGGCTGGCCAGCCACGGCGACCAGGCGCGGATGCGCAGGTCGTCGTTTTCGAGCAGGCTGCAGGAGCCGAGCAACTGCTCGCCGTCGAGTGCCACTACCGTGGTGGGGATCGCGCGGGTACCCGTGTGCAGTGCCAGCTCCGCCTGCGCCACTTCAAGGCTCCAGCCGGTCAGGACCGCGCCCCACTCGGCGTGGTGCCAGCGCGCCAGCTGCGGCACGTGCTGCGGGTGCTCCGCGAGGTAGTCGATGCGCACGCGAACCGGGTCGGGTGTCAGCGACGCGACTTGCGTTCTGCGGGCGCTTCCTCTTCCTCGAGCAGCGGCAACTGCCGCCCTTCCAGCCGCGGCAGGTCGCGCTCGAGCCGCTCGACCTCCTCGCGGAAGGCCTGCGCATCCTCGAAGCGCCGGTAAACCGAGGCGAAGCGCACGTAGGCGACCTGGTCCACGGCCTTGAGTTCGGCCATCACCCACTCGCCGATGCGGCGCGCCGGCAGCTCGCGCTCGCCGGCGGTGCGCAGCTTCTTGACCACGTGCTCGACGATGGTGTCGACCATGTCGCTGCCGACGGGACGCTTCTGCAGCGCGCGCTCCAGGCCCGAGCGCAGCTTGCGCTCGTCGTAGGCCTCGCGCCGCCCGTCGTGCTTGACGATCTGCGGCAGCTTGAGGTCGGCGGTCTCGTAGGTGTTGAAGCGTTCGCCGCACTGCTCGCATTCGCGCCGGCGCCGCACCTGCATGCCGTCCTCGGTCAGGCGCGAGTCGATGACCCGGGTGTCCTCGAAATGGCAGAAGGGGCAGTGCATCCGCTCAGCCGTAGACGGGGAAGGCCCGGCACTGCGCGGTCACCTGCTCGCGCACGCGCGCGATCACGCCGGCATCGGTCGGTGCGTCGAGCACGTCGCAGATCCAGCCCGCGAGGTCGCGCACGTCCTTCTCGCCGTACCCGCGCGTGGTCACCGCCGGCGTGCCCAGGCGCAGGCCCGAGGTCACGAAGGGCGAGCGCGGATCGTCGGGCACCGCATTCTTGTTGGCCGTGATGTGGGCGTTGCCGAGCGCCTCCTCGGCCTCCTTGCCGGTCACCTCGCGCCCGATCAGGTCGACCAGGAACAGGTGGTTCATGGTGCCGCCCGACACGACCTTGTAGCCGCGCGCCATGATCGTGGCCGCCATCGCCTGCGCGTTCTTCACGACCTGCTGCTGGTAGCCCTTGAACTCGGGCTCGAGCGCCTCCTTGAACGCCACCGCCTTGGCCGCGATCACGTGCATCAGCGGCCCTCCCTGGGTGCCGGGGAAGACCATCGATTGCAGCTTCTTCTCGATCTCGGGGTTGGACTTGGCCAGGATCAATCCACCGCGCGGACCGCGCAGGGTCTTGTGCGTGGTCGAGGTCACCACGTCGGCGTGCGGCACCGGGTTCGGATAGACGCCGGCGGCCACCAGGCCCGCGACGTGCGCCATGTCGACCACGAAGTACGCGCCCACGCCCTTGGCGATCGCGGCCATGCGCGCCCAGTCCTTGATCTGCGAGTAGGCGCTGAAGCCGCCGATCAGCATCTTCGGCTTGTGCTCCTGCGCCATGCGCTCCATCGCGTCGTAGTCGATCAGCCCGGTCGCCGTGTCGAGGCCATACTGCACGGCGTTGAACAGCTTGCCGGAGAAATTGACCTTGGCCCCGTGGGTGAGGTGGCCGCCGTGGGCGAGGCTCATGCCCAGGATGGTATCGCCGGGCTTGAGCAGCGCCAGGTACACGGCCGCGTTGGCCTGCGAGCCCGAGTGCGGCTGCACGTTGGCGTAGTCGGCGCCGAACAGTTCCTTGGCGCGCTCGATCGCCAGGCGCTCGGCCACGTCGACGTGCTCGCAACCGCCGTAATAGCGCTTGCCGGGGTAACCTTCCGCGTACTTGTTGGTCAGGACCGTGCCCTGGGCCTCGAGCACGCGCGGGCTGGCATAATTCTCCGACGCGATCAGCTCGACATGGTCCTCCTGCCGTTGACGCTCGGCGCGGATGGCCGCGGCCAGCTCGGGATCGAAGGTATCGATGCGCATCGACGACGGGAACATCCGCGGCTCCTGGCAGGGGCTGGACGGCGCCGGGACTGGCGCGGCCAGCTTTGCATGATACCGGCCCGCCGCGCGCCACGGCCAACGGTGGCTACCCGCCCCCCATGGCCATGAATCCAGTCAATCTGGCCCCGATCCTGGCCGCCCTGCGCGAGGGGCGCGCCCGGGCCGCGATCGAGGCCTGCCGCACGCTGCTCGCCGCCGGCCACGCCAGCGCCGCGGTCCACGCCCTGCACGGACGGGCCCTGATCGCGCTGGGCGAGCTGGACGGCGCCCTGGCCGCACTGGATCTTGCGCAGCACCTGGACCCCGGATTCGTGCCGCAATGGGTCGAACGGGCCATGCTGGCGCTGCGCCGCGGCGATCGTGCCGGCCAGGTAGCGGCACTCGGGCAGGCCGCCCAGCTCGCGCCCCAGCAGCCCTCGCTCGCGCTCGACCATGGCCTCGCCCTGGCCCAGGACGGCCGCCCGGCCGATGCCGACCGGGTCCTGTCCGGACTGCTGGCCCTGCATCCGGACTACGTTCCGGGGTGGCTGGCCTCAGGACAGGTCGCGTTGGCGCTGGGCGATGCCGCGGTTGCCGAGTCCCGTTTTGCCAACGCCCAGCGCCGCGCCCCCAACGATCCCGTCGCCCTGGCGGGCCTGGCGGACGCAGCGCAGTCGCTGGGCCGCACCGAAGCCGAGCGTTGGGCGCGAGAGCGGCTTGCCGCCGTGCAGCCCGACGACCCGCTGCGGCAAGCCGAACTGGGCGACGCCCTGCGCCGCGACGAGCGCATGGCCGAGGCCGCCGCGGCATTCGCCCGCGCCCGCCGTCTCGATGGCGACGACCTGCTGGTGCGCTGGCTGGCCTGGCAGACCCTGCCCGTGGTGTGCGCCGATGAAGCGCAACGACAGGCCGCGCTGGCCGGCTGGGATGCGGAGCTGGCGTGCTTCGAGGACATGCCGCTCGAACGCCGGCTCGATGCCGCGCAGGCGCTCGCGATCCTCGATTCGACCAGCAACTTCCACCGCCACTACCTGGGCGAACCCCTGGTCGGCGTGCAACGGCGCTATGGCGCGCTGCTGCGTCGCCTGGCCCGCATTGCCTTCGACGACGCCGACGCGGCGCCGACGCCGCCGGCAACCGGGGCGCCACGCATCGGCTTCGTGTCCTCGCACTTCCATGAGCACACCGTCCTCAAGCTGTTCGGCGCCTGGCTCGGCGCCTGCACCCGCGCCGGTTTCGAGACCTGGGCCTTCCATCTCGATCCGCTCGAGGATGCCGCGACGGCGCGTGTGCGCAACGACGTGAGCCACTTCGTGTCCGCGCGTTCGCGGGTGGAGGAATGGCCCGCAGTGATCCGCGCCGCACGACTCGACGCGTTGGTGCACCTCGACGTGGGCATGCATCCGCACTCGCAGGTTTTGTCGGCGCTGCGGCTGGCGCCGCTGCAGGCGGTGGCCTGGGGCCATCCCGTGACCACGGGGCTGTCCACCATCGACGCATTCCTGTCCGGTGCGGCCATGGAAACGCCGGCCGGCGATGCGCAGTACAGCGAGCGCCTGCTGCGCCTGCCCGGACTTGGCATCTGCTACGCGCGACCCGCCGCCAAGCCGGAAGCCGCACCACTGGCCTTGCCCAGCAATGCGCGCGCCTATCTCTTCTGCCCGCAGACGGCGCCCAAGCTGCATCCGGGCCACGACGCGCTGTTTGCCGCAGTCGCTGCGGCGTGCCCCGACCACCCCATCGTGCTCACGCCGCACGCCCGCGCGCACGTGCGCGAGGCACTGGCGGCGCGCATCGGCGGCGCCTTCCGCGCGGCCGGCCTCGATCCGGCGCGGCACCTGCGCGTGCTGCCGATGCTGCCCTGGCCGCAGTTCCTGGGCCTGGCCAGCGGTGCGACCGCGATGCTCGATTCGCTGGACTGGTCGGGCGGCAATACCACGCTCGAGACCCTGGCCTGGGGCGTGCCGGTGGTGACCCTGCCCGGTGCCACGATGCGCAGTCGACACAGCGCGGGCCTGTTGGCCATGGGCGGGCTCGACGAGCTCATCGCCGCCGATGCGCCAGGCTACGTCGACCGCGTGCAGCGCCTCGCGCACGAGCCGGAATGGCGCGAGGCGCTGTCGCGGCGCGTAACGGCGGCGGCACCGGCCTGGTACGACACGCAGGCGCCGCTGGCCGCGCTGCGCGAAGCGCTGCGACCCGCGCGCGGGTAGTCGTGGGACACTCCGCAGCCGCGCGCGTCGCGCGTCGCCACTTCCCGCGTGCCGACCTCCATGGCTGAGCGCAATCCTGCCGCCGACCTGCTCGCGACCGCCTTCGGGCGCCTGCGCGACGGCGATGCCGAGGGTGCCGCGCGGCTCCTGCGCGAGCGCATGGCCACGCAACCCGATGACGCCCGCGCCCTGGCCCTGCTGGCCCGCACGCAGGCGGCGCTGGGCGACACGGTCGGCGCTCGGACCAGCGCCGAACACGCCCTGCGCAGCGACCCCGATTCGGTCCCGGCGCTGGTCGAGATGGCAGCGCTCGAACGACTGGCCGGCGACCAGGCCGGGCTGCGCTCGGCGCTGGAACGCATGGTGCGATTGGCGCCGCAGGTCGCCGCCTTCACCTACGACCTCGCCATGCTCGACTTGTCCGAAAAGCGCCATGAGCCGGCACAGGCCGGATTCGAACGCGCCGCGGCGCGCAAGCCGGCCTGGATCGAGCCGCTGCATGGGCTGGGCACGGTGCTGCTGGAACGGCGGCAGCCGACTAATGCGATCGCGGTGTTCCGCCGCTGCCTCGCGATCGATCCGGACCACGTGCCTTCGCTCGAGGGCTTCGCGACCGCGCAGCGCCGGGTCGGGCACAGCGGCAACTTCGAGGAACTGCTGGCGGCACGACTGCGCATCGCGGCCCTGCGGCCCGCGTCGGTCGAGGCCCAGTACCGGGTCGCCAACGCCTACCGCAACGTCGAGTTGTTCGCCGACGCGGCGCAGTGGTACGACAAGGTGCTGGCGCTGGATCCCGGCGACCTGACCGCGATCTGGGCGCGCTTCCAGCACCCCGACGCCATCATCAACGTCGACGCCGCGGCCGAGCGGGCCTTCCTCGAACGCTGGCGCCAGGGGCTGGCGCGCTTCGAGCGCATCGATCCCGACGACCAGCGCACGCGCGGCTACTTCGGCCCGGTCCTGACCAACGCCACCAGTTTCTACCTGCACTACCTGGGCGAGCCTTTCGTGGACGAGCAACGCCGCTATGCGCGCGTGGTCGAGCGCATGGCGCGGGCGTTGCTGCCCGAGCTGGTCGCCAGCGCGGCGACCGAGCCCGCCGAGCGCCTGCGGGTCGGCTTCGTGTCGGGCTTCCTGCGCCGGCACACGATCACCAAGCTCATGGGTGCCCTGATCGAGGGCCTGGATCGTTCGCGCTTCGAAGTCTCGGCCTACCACCTCGACGATCACGAGGACGCCACCACGGCGGCCATTCGCGCGCGCGTCGATCGTTTCGAGTCCGGCGAGCGCAACCCGGGCGACTGGGCGCAGCTGCTGCATGCGGCCGCTCTTGACGCGGTCGTGTACCTCGACATCGGCATGCATCCGACCGTGCAGACCCTGGCCGCGTTGCGCTTCGCGCCGCTGCAGTGCGCGCTGTGGGGCCACCCGGTGACCACGGGCTTCGAGCATATCGACTGGTTCGTGTCGGCGGAGCTGATGGAACCGCCGGACGCGCAGCGCCACTACACCGAGCGACTCGCGCTCTTGCCCGGCATCGGCACCTGTTTCGAGCCGCCGCAACTCGAGCCCGACCCGGCCTTCGTGCCGCCGGCGCGCGCCGAGGCCGGCACCGTGCACTACCTCTTCGCGCAGAGCGCCTACAAGATCCATCCGGCCCACGACGACGTGCTCGCCCGCATCGCCGCCGAGGTCCCCAACGCACGATTCAGCCTGGTGCCGTTCCCGCGCGCGCACGTGCGGGATGCGCTCGCGGCGCGCATGCGTGGGGCGTTCGAGCGCCGCGGCCTGGACTTCGAGCGCCACGTGCACATCCTGCCGCAGCTCAGCGAGGAGCGCTTCCTCGCCCTGGCGCGCTCGGCCGACCTCAACCTCGATTCGATCGGCTGGTCGGGCGGCAACACCACGCTCGAGATCACCTGGTTCGACGTGCCCACGATCACGTTGCCGGGCACGGTGATGCGCAGCCGCCATACCCAGGCCATGCTGTTGGCGATGGACCTGCCCGAACTCGTGGTGCGCGACGAGGACGAGTACGTGCGCTTGGCGGTGGCGCTGGGGAAGGACCGCGTGCGCCGCGAAGCGCTGCGCGCCCGGGTACGCGAACGCAAGCACGTGCTCTATCGCGATCGCCGCGTGGTCGAGGCCTTCCAGCGCTTCCTGCTCGATCCCGCTTCGTTCGCCCTCTAGGAGCGGCTTCTGAAGCTCGCCAGCAGCAACAGGCCCGGCCCGCGCGGCGTCACCGCGGGCGCGCCAGCCGGTGGCCGATGGCACAGCCGGCCCGCCGACAGGCGCAGCAACTGCTCGCTGAGTCGTTGCGGTCCGTCGGGTGGCGAAAGCGCCTCGTCGCTGCAGTACCAGTCGACGGCGGCGACACCTGTCGTGCAGAAGTAGTCGAGCCAGCAGACCTGCACCGACGCCGCGCGCCGGGCCAGCGCCTCGCTCACGCGCCCTGCCCCGCCGGTCGGACGGCGCTGGACTTGGGCGCGCGGCTCTTGGACAATCGCGCGCCCTTCCCGCGCCCGCTCACCCGGGCCGCCGCGACGGTTCCGTCGCCGCACGACAAATTCCAGACAGGAATACCCATGCAGTACATCTACACCATGAACGGGGTGAGCAAGGTCGTTCCCCCGAAGCGCGAGATCATCAAGGACATCTCGCTGTCGTTCTTCCCCGGCGCCAAGATCGGCCTGCTGGGCGTCAACGGCGCGGGCAAGTCCACGGTGCTGCGGATCATGGCCGGGGTCGATACCGACTTCAACGGCGAGGCGCGTGCGCAGCCCGGGATCAAGGTCGGCTTCCTGCAGCAGGAACCGCAGCTCGACGACACCAAGACCGTGCGCGAAGTGGTCGAGGAGGGCCTGGGCAACCTCAAGGATGCGCAGGCCGAACTGGACAAGGTCTACCTCGCCTACGCCGAGCCCGATGCCGACTTCGACAAGCTCGCCGCCGACCAGGCGCGGCTCGAGGCCATCATCCACGCCGGCGATGGCCACAACATCGACCAGCAGCTCGAGGTCGCGGCCGACGCGCTGCGCCTGCCGGCCTGGGACACGCCGGTCAAGCAGCTCTCGGGCGGCGAACGCCGCCGCGTCGCGCTGTGCCGCCTGCTGCTCTCGCAGCCCGACATGCTGCTGCTCGACGAACCCACCAACCATCTCGACGCCGAAAGCGTGGAGTGGCTCGAGCAGTTCCTGCAGCGCTATCCCGGCACCGTGGTCGCGGTGACCCATGACCGCTACTTCCTCGACAACGCGGCCGAGTGGATCCTCGAACTCGATCGCGGTCGCGGCATTCCGTGGAAGGGCAACTACTCCTCGTGGCTGGAGCAGAAGGACCAGCGCCTCAAGCAGGAGTCCTCGGGCGAGAAGGCGCGCCAGAAGGCGCTGCAGTCCGAACTCGAGTGGGTGCGCAAGAATGCCAAGGGCCGCACGGTCAAGAGCAAGGCACGCCTGGCCCGCTTCGAGGAACTCAACTCGCAGGAATACCAGGCCCGCAACGAGACCAACGAGATCTTCATTCCGCCGGGCGAGCGCCTCGGCAACCAGGTGCTGGAGTTCAAGCACGTCTCCAAGGGCTTCGGCGATCGGCTCCTGATCGACGACCTCTCGTTCCAGGTCCCGCCGGGCGCGATCGTGGGCATCATCGGCCCCAATGGCGCCGGCAAGTCGACCTTCTTCAAGCTGATCCGCGGGGTCGAGAAGCCCGACTCCGGCGAGATCGTGCTCGGCCAGACCGTGCAGCTCGCGTTCGTGGACCAGTCGCGCGACGCGCTCGACGGCAGCAAGACCGTGTGGCAGGAGGTCTCGGGCGGCTCGGACATCATCGCGATCGGCAAGTTCGAGTTCCAGTCGCGCGCCTACATCGGGCGCTTCAACTTCAAGGGCGCCGACCAGCAGAAGCTGGTGGGCCAACTCTCCGGCGGCGAGCGCGGGCGCCTGCACCTGGCCAAGACGCTGCTGGCCGGCGGCAACGTGCTGCTGCTCGACGAGCCCTCCAACGACCTCGACATCGAGACCCTGCGCGCGCTCGAGGATGGGCTGCTGGAGTTCCCCGGCTGCATCTTCGTGATCTCCCACGACCGCTGGTTCCTCGACCGCATCGCGACCCATATCCTGGCCTTCGAGGGCGACTCGCACGTCGAGTTCTTCCCCGGCAACTACCACGAGTACGAGGAAGACAAGCGGCGGCGCCTGGGCGACGAGGCGGCCAAGCCGCACCGGATCAAGTACAAGCCGCTGCGCTGAGCGCCGCGGCGCGCGACCTGCGCGGCGCGGGCGACCGCGCCCGCCGCGACCGGGGTCGCATGCCAATGGCCGTAGTTGGCCGCTAGGATTGCGCCATGGCCAGCCCTCCCGACGACGCAGTCGAAGCCCTCCTGCGCGATGCCAACGGCCGCGAGGACGCCGGCGACCTGCGCGGCGCGCTGGCGCAATACCGCGAGGCCGCGCGCCTGGCGCCAGGCAACGTGGAGATCCTGCTGCGACTGGCCCGATGCGCCGAAGCGAGCGGCGAGCGCGACATTTACGCGGCCGCGCTGAGCGACGCGATCCAGCTCGACGACCGTCATCCCGAGGTCCTGCGCGGTTATGCGCGCCTGTGCCTGGCCACCCACAACCTGGGCATGGCCGAGCGCGCGCTGCGACGCCTGATCGAAGTGGCGCCCGACACTGCCGGCGCCCATCAGGGCCTGGCCCTGGTGTTGTGGCGCGCGGGCCAGGGCCGCGCCGCGCATGCCGCCTTCGAGCAGGCCCTGGCGCGCGATCCGGGCGACCTGGTCTCGCGCTGGATCCTGGGCCAGCAGCCGGCGTCGCCGGTGTTCGTCGACGAGGCCGAAGTCGCGGCCTTCCGCGCGCGCTGGCGCGACACGCTGGCGTACTTCGAGCAGTTGGACGCACACGACCCGGAAATCCAGGCCGCGGTGGAATCGGCCCTGGTGACCTGCACCGACGCCGCGCTGCATGTCTTCGGCGACGACTTCGATGCCGAGCATCGGCGCTACGCCGCGCTGGTGCGGCGCTTCGCCCAGGCCCGCCATCCGGACCTCGCCTTCGCGCCGCGCGCCGCGCGCGCGCGCATCCGGGTGGTGTTCGTATCGCGGTTCTTCCATCACCACAGCGTGATGAAGGCCTTCGAGGGCCTGGTCTGCGGCCTCGATACCACGCGTTTCGAGGTCGTGCTGCTGCAACTGGGCGAAGCGCGCGATCGGGTCACCGAGCGCATGGCGACCTACGCCTTCGCCCACGTGGCGGCCGAGGCGCCGGCCGCCTGGTGGCGCGAGCGCATCCTCGCCGCGCAAGCCGACATGCTGGTGTATCCGGACATCGGTCTCGAAGGCACCGCACAGTGGCTGGCCGCGCAGCGGCTGGCCCCGGTGCAATGCGTTCTGTGGGGCCACCCGATCGCGACCGGATTCTCCAGCATCGATCATTTCCTCAGTGCCGATGCGGTCGAACGCGCCGATGCCCAGATCGACTACAGCGAAAACCTGGTACGCCTGCCGGGACTGGGCGCGAGCTATGCGCCGCCCGACCTGCGCGGCAATCCCACCTTTGCATTTCCGCGCGGCGCCAGCGCGATGCCGGTTCGCTGCCTGGTCGCGCAACGCGCGCAGAAGCTCACGCCGCGCCACGACCGCCTCCATGCCCGCATCGCAGCGGCAGTGCCCGAGGCCGAATTCTTCTACGCACCGGATCCGGACCCCGCGGTGTGCGTGGAGCTGGACGCACGATTGCAGCGCAGCTTCGCCGCGGCGGGGGTGGACCCGCGCGGTCGCCTGCACGTGCTGCCCGAACTGGCGTATGGCGATTTCCTCGCGCTGGCGCAGGGCTGCGACCTCAACCTGGACAGCGTGGGCTTTTCCGGCGGCATCACTTCGATGGAACTGCTGAGCATGGGGCTGCCGACGGTCACCCTGCCCGGCCTGCGCATGCGCAGCCGCCAGACCGCCGCGATGCTGCGCCTGCTCGACGCGCCCGAGCTCATCGCCGAGGACGAGGACGGCTACGTCGCCATCGCGGTCGATCTCGCCCGGGAATCGCAACGCCGGCTCGCGCTGCGCCAGCGCATCCTCGCCCACCGCAGCCGCCTGCATGACGGTGCCGCGGTCGAAGCCGCGTTCGCGCGCTTCCTCGAATCGGCCTGGTCGCGGCACGCGATCCCTACCCACTGAGCGCCGTTGCCGCAGGTCAGGGTCCAACTGCGCCCTCGAGCAGGACGGCTTCCAGCGCCGGGACCGCGTCCGTTGCGTCGTAGAGCAGGTGCTTCGAACGCGCGATCGCTGCGACCATGTCGCGGTGATGCGGCGGATCGCCCGCCAGCCGCACGACCGCTTCGACGTAGGCGTCGAGGCTCGCCACCGACAGTTCGGCAACCAGGCCCATCATGGCCAGCATGCCGTGGGTGTGCCGCGAGCGCATGGTCTCGCCGGGACAGGTCACGACCGGCAGGTCCATCGCCAGCGCCTCGAGCGTGGTGTTGCCGCCCGACCAGCCGACCGTATCCAGCAGCACGTCGGCCTCGGCCAGGCGCGCGAAAAACGCCGCCTCGTCCTGGTAGGGATGCAGGGTCGCGCGCGCATCGAAGTCCTGCCCGCGTCGGGCGAAGGCGGCGCGGAAGCCCTGCGCCAGTTGCGCGCGCACCGCCGCGACCGGATGCGGGATGAAGCCGAAGCGGGCCTTCGGGACCTGCGCGGCGATGCGGGCGTAGAGATCGTAGTGCAGCGGCAGGAACTTGAACACGCTCTGCGCGCACAGCAACAGCGGCGCGCGCGCAGGGTCGCGTGGCGCGCGCTGGAATCCACGCGCCCGCTGCGGCAACGCATAGCGGATGCCGAGGCCCGGCAGGCGCACCAGGCGTTCGGTGTAGTGCGCAGCACCGCCGGCCGGCTCCATCGCGGCCGAACTGAGGAAGCAGTCGATCGTGTCCATGCCGGTGGTGACGGGATGCCCCCAGGCCACGCACTGCAGCGGCGCCAGGCGCTGTGCCGCAAGCACCTGGGTCAGCCCGTCCATGCCGATATCGAGGTAGACGATGGCATCCAGGCGCGCGGCCGCCAGCGCCTCGACCCAGGCTTCATTGCTGGCCAGCCCGGCGACCCAGTGATCGACGCCCGCCGCGAGACGGCGCGACTCGGCGTCCTGGTGCAGGCCCAGGTGCAGGCCCCAGACCTCGAAACGCGCGCGATCCAGGCCCTCGATCCAGCCGCGGAACAGCTTGCCGACCGTGTGCTGGCGCAGGTGCGCGGAAGCGAAGGCGACGCGCATGCGTCCCGGTGTTCGCGGCAGCGGCGGCGGGCGCGGTGGCCACACCCGTTCGACCCAGCGCGTGACCAGCGCGCCGTAGCGCTGCTGCTCCTCGCGCAGGACGTCGCCCTGATAGTGCAGGAGGAAATTCGGCACGGTCGCCAGCAGCTCGGGGATCTGCGCCGCCACCGCGGGCGGCGCGAGGTCGACCGCCTCGAAGCGCGAGAGTCCCTCGCACCAACGCGCGCGCCAGGCCGCCATGTCCGCCGCATCGCGATACAGCAGCGGCAGCATCTGCCATTCGAGCCACTGCGGCAGCAATGCCTGGGGAGCCAACGCGACTGCGCGCGCCGCCGCCGCGCGCGCCGCATCGACCAGTCCGAATCGCGCCAGCATCAGGGCCTGCTGCAGGTGCTGCGCGGGGTTGCCGGGATCCAGCGCCAGCGCGCGTTCGCGCGCGGCGATCGCGGGTTCGACTCGTCCGGCCAGCTCTTCCGCTTCCGCGAGGCCACGCCAGGACTGCGGGTCGTCCGGATGCTCGGCCACGAGGCGTGCCAGGATCGGCAGCGCGGCGGGTCCGTCGCCAAGACGCAGGTGCACGGTGGCAAGGCGCA
>Ga0209254_10000163_pt1 | contig 45718 bp, 36 predicted proteins | sample FrelakmetDIP11DI_FD_187148 | JGI IMG/M metagenome (GOLD analysis project Ga0209254, IMG submission 187148) | Freshwater lake sediment microbial communities from the University of Notre Dame, USA, for methane emissions studies - DIP11 DI (SPAdes)... | ecosystem: Environmental > Aquatic >... | reverse complement strand
GCGCGCAGAGCGCGCTCCTACAAGGCCGGCTCTGTAGGAGCGCGCTCTGCGCGCGATGGGCTCCGGTCGCGGCTGAAGCCGCTCCTACAGAACCGCCAGGGCAGCAGCACCCTCCGGGCCGAGGATACACCGGCCCCCGAAGGCCGACGGTGAACGCCTGCCGGCTCAATCGCCCGCGGCGGCGAGGTCGAAGGACACGCTGATGCGCTCGCCCGGGCCTTCATACGGCAGGGTGCGGTGGTACAGATACGACGGAAACAGCAGCAAGATCCCGACTTGCGGGCGAATGCGTCGCAGGCGCCCCTGGTCAAGCTGCGGCAGGCCGCGGTGCGGCTGCCCGAACTCGATCCAACCGGCCGCATCGCCGCTATCACCCACGGCTGGCGGCAGCTCGACGTAGTACGCGCCCGACAGCCACGAGCCCGAGTGCAGGTGGGTGTCGATGCGGCCCTGCGCGGCGACGCGCGTGGCCCACAGGTTGAGGGCCCAGCGCGCCGGGATCGTGCGCAGGAAGGGATGCGCGCGATCGCGCGGCAGGGCCGCGATGTAGGCCTCCACCGCCGCGCGCAACGCGCGTTCGAAGCCCCTGATCGCCGGCGTCGGGTCGGCCAGCAGGTCATCGGTGAGATACCCGCCGCGCGCGGCGAGGCCGACCGGCTCGTAGCGCAACTGGCTGTGCCGGCGGATATCCGCGGCCAGCGCGGCGTTGAATTCGGCCGGGTCGTGGAATGGCGCGGGCACCGGCAGCGACTGCGCGGTGAGGAAGCGGTCGAGGCCCAGCCACGCATCCGCGCCGGGATCGCCGGCCAGCGCCAGCGCGAGGCCGCGCTGGGCGATCGCGTCCTGGTCGTCGGGCGCGATCGCGAGCGCCTGCGCCAGCGCCGCGGCCGCGGCCTGCGGTTGCCCGCGCCGCAGCGCGACCGTGCCCACCAGCCGGCGCAGCCCGGGATGCGGCACGCGCCCTGCGCCGGCCAGAGCCAGCACCGATTCGGCCTCGTCCAGCCGCCCGAACTCGTCGGCCAGGCGCGCGAGCGTGTAGGCGTACGCGGGCTCCGTCGGCGCAAGGCGCAGCGCCTCGCGCGCATGTCCCAGCGCAGCGTCGGCCTGGCCCGACTTGCCGAGCACGATCGCGGCGCTGTCGTGCGCGCCGGCGTGACCGGGGTCGGTCGCGAGCACCGCGAGCGCCGCGTCCAGCGCGCGTTGCAGGCCCGCGGGCTCGGTGGCGGTGGCCCAGATCGCGGCGAAGGTGGCGCGCGACGTGGTCCGCCCGGGATCGCGCGCGAGCAGGCGCTCGGCGCTGGCGCGCGCCTCGCGCTGGCGCCCGCTGGCGTACTGGGCCACCGCGAGGTTGTTCAATGCCGCAATGTCATCGGGCCGTTGCTTGAGCGCCTGCGCGAAGGCCGCGGCCGCGCGGCCCGGATTGCCGGCGCCATGCGCGCGCACGCCCAGCGCGTACCAGTCCGCGTAGGCGGCCTTGGGATCGCGCGCCAGCGCCTCGCCCAAGGCGAGCGCAGCGCCGGGCGCGTCGCCGGTCGCCTCGCGCAAGGCAGCGAGGTTGCGCCAGGCGTTGGCGTAGCCGGGATGCGCCGAAACCGCGCGTTCCAGCGCGGCGATGGCGGCGGCGGGATTGCCGGCTTGCGCTTCACAAAGACCCAGCAGGTTGAGCGCGTCGGCATTATCGGGTTCCTCGCGCAACAGGGCGTGGCAGGCGGCACGCGCCATCGCGGTGTCGCCGCGGCCCAGGGCCTGGGCGGCGAGGCGCAGATGCTGCGCGTGGGCGGGGTTCATCGATGTTTCGCGGCGAAGGCGGCGGTGGTCAGGATGTCGCGTCGGGGCGGCTTGAAGTCCGCGGTCGCGCACACGGTGCGCTCCTGCAGGGCCGCGCGTTGTCGACACTGGCGGCAGCTCCAGAGGCACCGCACCGCCCTGCAGGAGCGCACCGTGTGCGCGACCGCGGCCTCCATGTCGCCTCGCGGCTCATGTCAGCATCCAGCCCGTCACCGCCAGCCGATCGCCCTCGGCCCAGGGGGCCACCATCGAAACCACGTGCGGCGCCGGCACGCGGAAGATCGAGAGCGAGTTCCAGCTCGGCATCAGGGTGTCGATGACGCGGCCCTCGGCGTCGAGGAATTGCAGCAGGCCGCCCCAGTCGGCCTTCCACTCGCGCGTGAGGTTGATGACATAGGCGTACAGCCGCCCCTCCTCGGCGTTGAAGTCGTCGTGCAGCTTGAGGAAATGGCCGCCGCGGTAGCGCGTGGCCTGCGCATTCATGCGCCGTACGCGCGCGTCGCCGGTCAGCGCGCGCGCGAAGGCGAGGTAGTCGGGGCAGTTGAGGAACTCGAGCAGGCGGTGCAGCAGCAGGCCCTCGTCGCGCTGCTCGAGGTAGGCGCGCACCATCATGTAGCTCTCGTAGGCGAAGCCATAGGCGCCGCGCGCCTCGGCGTAAAGCTGGGCCAGGAATTCGCGCTCGCCCGGCTCGCCGCGCGCCGCGAGCTCGGCGTGGCCCATCACCTTGGCGCCGGCGCGGTCGCGGTAGGCGAGCGTCCACGGCACGTCGCGGACCAGGCACTGGTGCAGCGCCTCGGCCGCCTCGGGCTGCAGGAAGTCATGCACCTGGGTGCGGCCGCGGCGCGCGAGGTCGTCGGCGTAGCGGGAAACGTCGAGGTCGGAATTGAGCATGGGCGGTCGTTCTTGGCTGCGCAGATCGTACCAATGCCGGGGTCCCCGGCCCTGACCGGGATCAAGCGGCGCCGGCGCTTTGGTACCCTCGATCGCATTCGCCCATGTGGGAGGCCCGATGTCGGAAGTCCAGGACCTGGCCACGCTGATCCGCGCAGGCACGCCGCTGGTGATGCTCGAGACCGCGGAGGAGGAGCGCGCCATCGAGGCCTTCCGCCACGTGGTGGGGCAGGTCTGGCGCCCGCTCTACCGCTGGTCGATCACCGATGGCTTGAAGCGCCTGGACCTCGATGCCGAGGCCCCCGAGGGCATGCCGATCGCGCCCGACGCGACCCAGACCCTGCTGGCGATCAAGCAGGAGACCCAGCGCGGCGTGTACCTGCTGTGCGACTTCCACCCCTACCTGCGCTACGCGATGACCCTGCGGCTGGTGCGCGAGATCGTGCAGCGCCAGGGCTCGCAGGCCCACACCCTGGTCCTGATCGCGCCCAAGATCGAGCTGCCGCCGGAGCTCGCCGGCGACGCCGTGCGCTTCTCGCTCGCGCTGCCCGGCGAACCGCAACTGACCAAGCTGGTGCGCGACGAGGCCTTCGTCTATTCGCGCGAGCACGGCGGGCGGCGGGTCGAGATCGATCCGGCGGCACTCAAGGCCATCGTGCGCAACCTCATGGGCCTGTCGCTGGGCGACGCGCGCCGGATCGCGCGCCAGCTGATCTTCCGCGACGGCGCGATCGGCGCCAGCGACCTGCCCGAGCTGGCCAAGCTCAAGTTCGAGCTGCTCAACCGCGAAGGCCTGCTGCACTTCGAGTACGACACCGCGCAGTTCGCCGATGTCGCCGGCCTCGCGCGGCTCAAGGCCTGGGTGGCGCAGCGGCGCGCGGTGTTCAACGGCGAGACCGCGGTAGCCGGCCTCGACCCGCCCAAGGGCGTGCTGCTGCTGGGCGTGCAGGGCTGCGGCAAGAGCCTGGCCTCGAAGGCCATCGCCGGCGGCTTCGGCGTGCCGCTGGTGCGCCTGGACTTCGGCTCGATGTACGACAAGTACCACGGCGAGACCGAACGCCGCCTGCGCGAATCGCTGCGCAACGCCGAAGCCTTGGCGCCCTGCGTGCTGTGGATCGACGAGATCGAGAAGGGACTGGCCACCAGCGGTTCGGACGACGGCGTGTCCAAGCGCGTGCTCGGGTACCTGCTGACCTGGATGGCGGAGCGCAAGGCCAAGGTGTTCCTGGTCGCAACCGCGAACGCGGTCAAGGAGCTGCCGGCTGAACTGCTGCGCAAGGGCCGCTTCGACGAGATCTGGTTCGTCGACCTGCCCGGCCCGGCGGTGCGGGCCGAGATCTTCCGCCTGCACTGCCAGCGCCGCAGGATCGACTGGGAAGGCTACGAGCTGGCCGCGCTGGCCGAAGCCAGCGAGGGTTTCTCCGGCGCCGAAATCGAGCAGGCCATCGTCGCCGCCCTGTACGCCGCCCACGCCGAGGGCACCCCCATCGCGCAGCGCCACATCGAGGCAGAGCTGCGCGGTACCCGCCCGCTCTCGGTGTTGATGGCCGAGCAGGTCAGCGCATTGCGGGCGTGGGCGTCGACGCGGACGGTGCCGGCGGATTGAGGCGGGTGCGCAGCACGATGCATCAGATCCGACCGCAGGAGCCCACTCCGTGGGCGACCGCGGCGCTAGTCAGACGAATTCGCCCATTGCAGCCAGACCTTCAGCCCTCGGCTCGCGCGACGAAATACCGGCCGCAACCGCGTACATCCTGCTTTCCGACGATGGAAGGCGCGCATCGAGCCACATCGCATCCCAGAACGGATATTCGCGAACCGATCGGGCCAAGCCCGCTCGAACCGGATTGGCCACGACATACCGCGCCGCGTCCAGCACGGATTCCTCGTCGCGCAAGGCACGATCATGGAAGGCCTTGGCCCAAACGGCGCCGTCACCGCCTCGCATGCGGTTCACGGCTCGCGCTGATACGGCTTTCGCGCGACGCACGACCGCCGGGAGTTGGGCGCCGGGGAACAACTGGATCATCGCGTGCCAGTGGTCGGGCATCAGGACCCAGCAACACAGGCGCGCATCGCGCCACAGGTCCCGGTTCGCCAACGCCCTGGCGGCGATGGCTGCAACGCGCCAGTCGTTGAATATTGCTTGCCGACCCAGTGTGGTCGTGGTGACGAGGTAGATTTGCCCATCCATCGAGGAACGCCCCCTTCGCAGTGCCCGGTGGCCGGATTGCAGCGGCATGGACGTAGCGTTGGGCAAGTCGAGTGGGCTTGCGACGGACGAATGCTGCGCAAGCGTGTAGGAATTCGGAGCGTCGTTGGCCCCGACGAGACCCAGTGCGAACCGTTGCGCCGCGGTCGCCCACGGAGTGGGCTCCTACGGTCGTAGGTCATCCTGCGCGGTGTCGATGTCGGTCACGTCGACGGGTCCTACGACCGTAGGAGCCCACTCCGTGGGCGACCGGAACGCCCGGGAATTCGATTGCGCTACGCGCAGTCTCAACCCAGGCGCTTCAACCACCGCAACAGCGGCGCCCAATCCTGCTGGTGGCTGTTCACGTTCTCGGAGTGGTAGTCGAAGATGCTCTTGCCGAGCGCGGCCAGCACCACGTAGCCGGTGGAGTCGCGCAGCTGCGCGACCAGCGGGAAGCGCAACTGCTTCATCGCCTCCACGCCTTCCTGCGAGTTGTTGGTCCAGGGCTTGAGGCGGTTGGCGACCAGCGCCACCGGCAGGGTGCCGCGCTTGATCCTGCCGATGCGCGCGATGTCCCTGATGAAGGCCTGCGAAGCCTCGAGGTCGAAGCTCGAGGCCAGCACCGGCACCACCACGGCATCGACGTCCTCGACGTAGGACTCGACCTCCTCGGCCGTGATGCCGGCCGCGGTATCGACGATCACGCGCTCGGTGTCGGCCGGCAGGCGCCCGACCCAGCCGCGCCGCGCGCCTTCGATGCCCAGCACACCCGGCACCGTGTCCGGCCGGCGCTGGCACCAGTGGAAGCTGGAGCCCTGGCGATCGGCATCGACGATCGCGGTGTTCTTGCCCGACTGGGCGTAGTGCGCCGCCAGGCTGGTCGCGATGGTGGACTTGCCGCAACCGCCCTTCGAACTCGCCACGAGGATCTTCAGCATGAGCCGGGTCTCCGAGCACGCGAAAGTCCGGGGAATCTACACGCGGCGGGGCCTTGGCGGAAGCACCGCCGGGACGACCGCGTGGCGCCGGGCAGGTCAGTACCCCCCGGCCTGCCCGTCCTTGCGCGACTCGCTGGCCCCGGCGTAGACACCCGTGACCGGATCGCGTCGGATCGCCTGGTAGCCGCCATAGGGCCCGTCGGCGAACTCGATGACGTGGCCCTTGCGCATCAGCGTGCGGATCGTGAGCGCGGGGAATCCGTGCTCCAGATTGACCACGCCGCCATCGTTCATCGGCAGGGCCTGGCCCGCGGGCTCGGTGGAGCCGTCGTGGTGGATGCGCGGGGCGTCGCCGGCTTCCTGCAGGTTCATGCCGAAGTCGACCAGGTTGATCACGATCTGGGCGTGGCCCTGCGGCTGCATCGCGCCGCCCATGAGGCCGAAGCTGATCCAGGGCTTGCCGTCGCGGGTGATGAAGGCCGGGATGATGGTGTGGAAGGGGCGCTTGCCGGGCGCGAAGGAATTGGGGTGGCCTTCCTTGAGCACGAACTGCTCGCCGCGGTTCTGCAGGATGAAACCCAGGCCCGGCGGCGCCATGCCCGAACCCATGCCGCGGAAATTCGACTGGATCAGCGAGACCATCATGCCGCTGGCATCGGCCGTGGTGAGATAGATCGTGTCGCCCTCTTCGAGCGGCGGGTGGCCGGCCTCGACCGTGCGCGCCGCGCGTTCCATCGAGATCAGCTTGCGCCGCTCGGCCGCATAGTCCTTGGAGATCAGCCACGCGACCGGCGCCGGGCTGAAGGCCGGATCGGCGTAGAAGCGCGCGCGGTCCTCGAAGGCGAGCTTCTTGGCTTCCACGAACAGGTGCACGTACTCGGGGCTGCCGTAGCCAAGGGACTTGAGGTCGTAGCCTTCGAGGATGTTGAGGATCTGCAGCGCGGCGATGCCCTGGCCGTTGGGCGGCAGCTCCCACACGTCGTAGCCGCGGTAGTTGGTCGAGACCGGTTCGACCCACTCGCCGCGATGCGCGGCGAGGTCCTCGGCCGTCAGGAATCCATCGTTGGCCTTGAAGAACGCGCCGATGGTGCGCGCGATCGCGCCCTTGTAGAACGCGTCGCGACCGCCCTTCGCGATCGCTTCGAGCGTGCCGGCCAGGTTCGGGTTCTTCCAGATCTCGCCGGTGCGCGGTGCGCGGCCGTCGATCGTGAACTGTTGCTTGAATCCCGGGAATGGCGACAGCCTTGGCACCGACAGGCGCCAGTAGTGCGCGATCACGTCGCTCAGCGGGAAGCCTTCGCGCGCATAGCCGATCGCCGGCGCCAGCACCCGCTTCATGGGCAATTTGCCGAAGCGGCCATGCAGCGCGAACCAGCCGTCGACCGCGCCGGGCACGGTGACCGACAGCGGGCCCCGCGGCGGGACCTCGGTCAGGCCACGGCGCTGGAACTCCGCCAGCGTGAGCGAGGCCGGCGAACGGCCCGAGCCGTTGTAACCGTGGAGCTTGCCGGATTTCGGATCCCACACGATGGCGTAGAGGTCGCCGCCGATGCCGTTGCCGGTGGGCTCCATCAGCCCGAGGGCGGCGTTGGCCGCGATCGCGGCATCGACCGCGCTGCCGCCGGCCTTGAGTACGTCGAGCGCGACCTGGGTCGCGAGCGGCTGCGAGGTCGCCGCCATGCCGTGCACCGCGTAGACCTCGGAGCGCGTCGCGAACGGCGCATCGGTGAGGCGGTCGGCGGCGAGCGCGGGCGCGCAGGCGAGCAGGAGTGCGACGGCGGTCGGCAGGCGCATGGCACGGTCCGGCAGGGAGTCGTGCGCATCATAGTGCCGCGCTTGCCCGCGTCCCGCGGTCGCGCAGGGCGGGAGCCGCCCGCCATCGCGTAGACTGCGCGCACGGAGGATGCATGCGGATCGGAATACTTGGCGCCACCGGCATGCTCGGCCACCACGCGGCGCTTGCCGCGCAGGCCGGTGGCCACGACGTGGTGGTGCTGCATCGGGCCAACTCGCGCCTGGACTACCTCCGGGGCCTGCAATACCAGGGCCGCATCGCCGACCTCGACGATGCCAAGTCCCTGCAACATGCCCTGCGTGGCCTCGATGGCGTGGTCAACGCGGCGGCCTACTACCCGAGCCTGCCGCGGCCGTGGCGCGAAGAAGTGTCGCGCGCGCAGACGCAGATGGAGGCGTTTTACAGCGCCTGCGGCGAGGCCCAGGTCGGCCGCATCGTCTACGTCGGCGGCTCGATCGCATTGCCGCGCCGCGCCGACGGCGGCCCCGGCGACGAGCAGCTCGACTATCCGGGCCCGCCCGAGGACAAGAATCCCTATCTGCAGGTGAAGTGGGCGCTCGACCGCCAGGCGCGCGACGTCGCCGCGCAGGGGCTGCCGGTGAGCATCGGCATCCCCAGCATGAGCTTCGGCGAGCATGACCACGGCCCCAGCACCGGGCGCTTGATCGTCGAGATCGCCAACCGCAGCATGCCGGCCTTCGTGCCCGGGCAGCGCAACGCGGTCTACGCCGGCGATGCCGGGCGCGGCCTGCTTCAGGTGCTCGAACGCGGCAAGCCCGGCGAGCGCTACCTGCTCACCGGCGGCAACGTGTCGATGACCGACCTGGTGCAACTCATCGCCGACATGGCCGGCGTGCCGCCGCCGCGCAGCGTGCCGCTCAAGGTCGCGCGCGCCGCGGCTCATGTGCAGGAACTGCGCTACCACCTGCTGGGTGGCGAGCCGCCGAAGCTCTCGGCCACGGTGATCGCGGTGATGGCGCTGGGCCAGTTCCTCGACGGGCGCAAGGCCACGCGCGAAATCGGCTACCGGCCGCAGCTGTCGGTGCCCGAGGCGATCCAGCGCGCGCTGGTCTGGTTCCGCCAGGAAGGCTTCATCCGCTAGCCGGGCCGCACGACGCCTCTTGCAGGAGTGGCTTCAGCCGCCCCCACAGGTGCCGGGCCGACGTCGGGCTAGTCGGCGCCGAAGTCCTCGTCGTTGACGGCGACCCAGCCTTCGCCCGGGTCGAACTTGGTGATGGCCGCCGCCTTGGCCTCGCTCTCCGGGCCGAGGTCGGCCTCGTAGATCACGCCATCCTGGTTGATCACGAAGGTCTTCACGCCGGTGTCGCCATAGACGCCGGGCCAGGCGATGGCGCCGAAACCTGCGACCTGGTGGCCGTTGATCGTGTAGTCCCAAGCGCCGCCCTTGGCTGCGGCGCCCTGGCCGGCGAGCGGGTGGTAGTGGTAGCCGAGGAAGGGCTCGCCCTCGCCGCGCTTGCCGACCAGGACCTCCGCCAGTGCCGCCAGCAGCGCCAGGGGGCTCTCGGTTGCGTCAGGGTCGTCGGGATCCGTGACCCAGTAGAGGCCATCGCGATTGCCCGGGGTGCTGACGATGCGCGGGGCGTACTCGACCACGCCGTCGCCGTCCTGGTCGGCTGCGAGGTACTCGAGCTGCGCCGCCGCGATGATGTCCAGCACCGACACGGCGTTGATCTCGTTGGCGCCGACGTAGCGGTTACGCAGTTCCTCCACGCCCGCCTTGCCGTCGAAGGCCCAGCGGCCACCGCGCTTGACCAGCGGGAACGGGAACGGGAAACCTTCCGCCCCCACGACCAGCGTGCGCCGGTCGCCCTCGCCCGAGAGGCTGCGGAATTCGTTGTAGTTCTGGTCGAAGCGCGCGAAGCGCGCCTGCATCTGCGCGCGATCCTCGGTCTGCGAGGTGTGGAACGCGGTGAACTCGGGCCCGAGCAGCTGGTCGAGCTTCTTGCCCTCGTCCTTGGCCTTCATCGCCGCGTCGAGCGCCGCCATGGCGGCCTCGGGCGTGCGGAACTTCTGCTGGGCGGCGACCGGCAATGCCAGCAGCAGGCCCAGGCCGAGCGCAATCGCGATACGGATGCTCATGGAAGTCTCCTGATCCTGAAGTTGGGGTCCGACGCCTCAGCGCCGCCGTCCGCCACCGCCGCCGCCACCGCCACCGCGACTGGACGCGCCCCGACTGGAAAACGCCTGGCTGCTGCGCGCGCTGCTGCCACCGGAGTAGCCGCCGCCGCTGCGCGACGCCGATGAACTGCGCGCCGACTGGCCGTACTGCCCCGCATTCTCGTATCTGCCGGTGCCGCCGCTGGAGGACCGGTTGTAGGACCCGGCCGAGGCGCTGCGATTGGCAGCGCCCTGGCTGGCACCGGCGCGATTGGCCCCGCTCTGGGCCGCGCCCGCGCGATTGGCCCCGGCCTGGCCCGTGCCCGCACGATTCGCCGCGCCCTGTGCGGCGCCGGCGCGATTCGCGGCACCTTGGCCGGTACCGGTGCGATTGGCCGTTGCCGGGCGCGTTCCGGCCTGGGTTGCGCGCCCACGGCCGACGTCACTCGCCGAGGCGTTGGAGCGCCAGCCGGTGTTGCCCTGCTGCCGCATCTGCTGCGACTTGCCGCGGTCGATGTTGGTGGCGCGGTTGCTGGAGCTGCGATTGGTGTTGCGATCGATGTTGGTGTTGCGGTCGATGTCGATGTCGATGTCGTGGATGCCGCCACCATGCCAGTCGAAGGCGGCCGCGGTCGCCGCACCCCAGAAGAAGCCGGAGGCGAAGCCGTATCCCGGGGGATACGGGTAGTAGTACACCGGGTACGGCGTGGGGTAGTAGGTCGGGTAATAGGGCGTGGCCTGCTGAACGATGATGGTCTGCGGCTCGTATTGCGGCACGTAGATCACCTGCGGGTCGGCCTGCACGATCCGGATCGTGCTTTCCTCGACCTCGACCAGCTGCTTCTCGTCGGTCTTGAGGTTGCCGGCGCCATCGGCGCGGCGCCGGAACGCCTGCACGGCGTCCATCACGGCGCCCTGGTCGGTGGCCACCGCCTCGCCCAGCGCCGTGGTCCAGTCGAGCTCGGTGCTCATCTTGGTGACCACGTCGGGGTAGTTGATCAGGGCCTTGACCGAATCATCCCAGGTGTCCTTGGGCTTGGCGTCCTTCTTGCCCTTGTTGGCCGCGATCCAGCGCTCCGCCTCGACGATCTGCAGGGGGTAGGTCGAACCCTGCAGCGTGATCGAGAGCAGGTCGTCCGGATACAGCGCGATCGGACCGACCAGTTCCTCCAGCGCGGCCGGATCGGATGCCTGCGCGAGTGCCGGCCGTGGCGCGAAGGCCGCGGCGCACAGGAGCAGCACGGACAACAGCGCGGCGACTTGCCGCGGCAGGATTCCAGTCTTCATCACGGCAGCTCCTCGTGCTGGCCAACAGCGGACATCGCCGGCGCCATTGCGGCGCCGGACCCGGGCATCGTAATCCAGCACGGCAAGACCGGCGACAGCACCAAGGGGAACCCCCCGGCAGCCGGCGCCGGCCTTTTGTTCAGCCTGCTGCAGGCTTCGCCTCGGCCGCTGCCGGCGCGGCGGGCGCCGCCGGCAGCGCGGCTTGCGTCCCGGGCAGCAACTCGGCACCGGCCGGCACCAGGATCGTGCTGCCCTCGAAGTCCTTGCCCACCGGCTCGACGCGGCCACCCAGGCACTTGCCGAGGAATTCCTCGGTCACCGCGTTGAACGACATGCGGTTGGGCGGGCGCGCGAAGCCGTGGCCTTCGTCCGGGTACAGCACGTAGGTCACCGGGATCTGCTTGGCCTGCATCGCCGCCACGATCTGGTCGGACTCGGCCACGTTGACGCGCGGGTCGTTCTGGCCCTGCCCGATCAGCAGCGGACGCACGATCTGGTCGGCGTAGGTCAGCGGCGAGCGCTCCTTGAGCAGCGCGAGGCCGGCCTCGGTATTGGGGTCGCCCATGCGGGTGTAGAACTGCTGGCGGAACGAGACCCAGTACGGCGGGATCGAATTCAGCAACGTGATGAGGTTCGACGGGCCGACGATGTCGACGCCACAGGCGAACTCGGTCGGTGTCATCGTCAGGCCGGCGAGCGTGGCGTAGCCGCCGTAGCTGCCGCCCATGATCGCGACCTGGTCGGGCTTGGCGACGCCCTGCGCCTTGGCCCAGGCCACGGCGTCGAGCAGATCGTCGTGCATCTTGCGGCCCCACTGCAGGTCGCCGGCATTGAGGAACTCCTTGCCGAAGCCCTGCGAGGCGCGGAAGTTCACGCTCAGCACCGCGTAGCCGCGGTTGGCCAGCCATTGGTGCGTGCCGTTGTAACCGTACGCGTCGCGGCCCCAGGGACCGCCGTGCACCAGCAACACCGTCGGCACCGGCGCGGCCGGCACGCCGTCGCCGTCGGCATCGCTGCCCGGCGGCAGGGTGAGGTAGCTCACCAGGGTGAGGCCGTCGCGACTCTTGATCTCGCGCGGGTGCATCGGCGCCAGCGTGGCGCCGGCCAGCGCCGGGCGGGTGTCGATCCAGAGCCGGGTCTCGCCCTTGGCGCGGTCGTACAGGTAGTACTTGGCCGAAGCATCGGAGGCGACGTACAACACCACCCAATGCTGGTCGTCGAGGGTGCGCGCGGTCACCTCGATCTCGCCGTCGCCCAGCGCCTTGAGGATCTCGAGGTCCTTGGCCACCGCCGGATCGAGCGCGGTCCACTCGTTGCGCAGGTAGTTGGCGCTGGCCGCCTGGACCACGCCGCTGACCGGATGGGTGAGCACGTTGCCGACATCGGCGCGGGTGTCCTCGAACACCAGCTTGCGCTCGTCGCTGGCGGTATCGATCGCATAGAGGCCGCCGGTGTTGCGTTCGCGGCTGTCTAGCAGGTACACGGTCTTGCCGTCGGCGGTGAGGCCCAGGATCCTGCTGGTCAGCGCGTCGGCCTGGGGCACCGTCGACCACGGCTTCCACGCCTTGCCCTCGCGCACCAGCCACTCGTAGCCGCCCTCGGCCGTGCTCTTCGAGGCGAAGCGCAGCACGAAGTCGTCGTCGACGGTAAAGTCGGCGAACTCGTCGTTCTCGACCAGGCGCTGCTGCGCGCCGGTCTTGAGGTTGACCAGCATCAGGTCGAAGTACTCCTTGTTGCGGTCGTTGACGCTGATCACGACCTCGTCGGGCCGCCGCGTCGACATCGCGAGGACCTGGGCGCGCGCGCCGGCCGGCGATAGGGCCTTCTGCTCGCCGCTCGTGAGGTCGACCGCGAAGACCTGGAAGTTCTCGTCGCCGCCCACGTCCTGCGCGTACAGCACGTGGTTGCCGGTATAGGCGAAATTGAAGTTGCGGATGCCGCGCAAAGTGTCGTTGGTGACCGGCTTGGCGCTGTCGGGCGCATCGGCCGGGGCCACGAACACGTTGAGCACGCCCTCGCGCGGCGCCACGTAACCCAGCCACTTGCCGTCGGGGCTGATGCTGCCCAGGGTGCGTTCGGGATTGTCGAACAGCACGCCGCGCGCGATCAGCGCCGGCGGTTGCGCCGCCACGGGCGCGGCAACGGGTGCGGCGGCCGGCGGCGCCTCGGGCGCCTTGGCACAGGCGGCCAGCAGTGCGGCGAGCGCGATGGCGCCCAGGGAACGTATGTGCATGGAACATCCCTCAATGGTGGAACGCGCAGTCTAGTGGGTTTCGCGGAATTTTCCGTTGGCTTGGTCAGCCCAGCACCCAGCGCAGCAAAGGCAGGCTCAGCGCCGCCAGCAGCACGCCGTAGCCAACCAGGGCCGCCGCCAGGGTCGGCGCGAGGCCGGCGCTCGCGGCCAGGGCCATCGCGGTCACCATGCTCGGCATCCCCGACTGCAGGACGGCGACCGCGCGCATGCTCCCTTCGAGGCCCAGCAACGGCGCCGCGGCCAGCGCCAGCAGCGGTAGCAGGACCATCTTGCCGGCCAGGCCCAGCGCCAGCGGCGTGCGTTGCGCGGCCGGCAGGCGGAACTTCAATTGCATGCCCAGCGCCAGGGCCACCAAGGGCAGCATCAGGCTCGCCAGCCCCGCGAGCAGCGCGTCGAGCGCCGGCGGCAGCGTGCGCGGCATCGCCAGCAACGCCACCATCAAGGCGAGGAAGGGCGGGAAACGCAGGATCCGCGTGACGATTTCGCGTGTCGATGGCGCGCTGCCATGGGCATGCCAGGCCAGCACCACCAGGCCATAGGTCGACAGCATCAGGAAACTGCCGAGCTGGTCGTAGGCCACGGCATAAGGCAGGGCCGCGCTGCCCAGCAACGACTCGACCAGTGGATAGCCCAGGAACGACGTGTTGCCCAGCGGCACTGCCAGCAGCAGCACGCCGCGCACATCCTCGGGCAGGCGCAGCGCGCGCGAAACGGCCAGCACCGCCGCGGCCGACACCGCCAGCAGCAGCCAAGGCAGCAGCGCCAGGCCGGCCAGGGCCGGGCTGAACTCGAGCCGGGGCGCGTTGCGCAGGACGGCAGCCGGCAGGCAGGCGTACAGCACGACCTGGTTGAACGCGTCCGGCACGCGCGGCGGCAGCGGCCAGCGCCAGGCGGCGAACTTGCCCAGCGCGAGCAGCGCGCCGGTGACGGTGAAGGCGGTGACGGCATCCATGGCCGCAGCATGCCGCAGCCCTCAGGGCGGCGGCGAGGGCGGCGCGCCGTCGATCCCTGTGCGCGCCCGCCGGGTCGACTAGAATCGAAACCGGTTCCCGCCGGATCGTTCGCGTGTTCCAGATCGTCCCAGCCTTCGCCGTGCCTTTCGCCGAGGCGCAGTACACCGGGCCCGCCACGCTCAACGACGAGTTGCGCGCGCTGATCCTGGCGCGCGAGGCCGAGGGCGCGCGCTGGCGCAACCCGTCGCCCTCGATGCGCATCTCGCGCGAGCTGTACGAGAGCGATTTCAACTTCTTCGCCTGGCCCGAGACCTGCGTGCAGCAGCTGCGCGAGTTCTGCTGGGGCGCGCTGTCGCGCCTGATCGCGCAGCTCAACGGCTACAACGCCGAGCTCATGAACGAGCTCGCGATCCACTCGCACACCTGGTTCCACGTCACCCGCGCCGGCGGCTACTTCGGCCTGCACAACCACCCGATGGCGTCGTGGTCGGGGGTCTACTGCGTGGACCCGGGCGACGAGATTCCGGATCGGCCCGACTCCGGCCAGCTGTGCTTCAACAACCCCAACCAGATCGGCAACATGTACGTGGACCCGGCCAACAACCACATGCGGCCGCCCTACACCATGAACGCCAAGACCTATCGCCTGCGCGCCGGCCAGCTGGTGCTGTTCCCCTCCTGGGTGAGCCACGAGGTGCTGCCCTACCGCGGCCAGGCCGAGCGCATCACGGTTGCGTTCAACTGCTGGTTCCGCCTGCCCGAGCAGGGCGGCTGAGCCGTTCGGGCCTCGCGCGGGGCGAAAAGGAGACCCTCATGATCGAGACCGGTGCGTGGTTCGCAGGCTGGGGCACCCTGGCGCTGGTCAACGCCGGATTGGCGCAAGCCAAGAATCGTGGCGGCCTGGCGTGGTTCCTGCTGTCGCTCCTGCTCGGCCCGGCCGCAACCCTGCTGATCGTCGTGCTCGACCGTATTCCGCCGCGCTGATGGCGGGCGACTCACGCGCACGGAGCGTGTTCGGACCTTGGCTGCGCCAGTTCTGGCGTGGCCGTCGCGCGGAACCGTCGCGCGCGGCGGGGCCGCGCATGGCGACCGTGCTGGTCCTGCAACCGGTCGGCCAGCCGGCGATCGAGTACACGCGCCTGCGGCGCAAGTTGATGGCCGGCGGCGGACGCTGCCACGACGGCGATGCCCGCATCGTGGCGGCCGCCTTCGACCATACCGACGATGCGGTGGAAATGGCCCTGGGCCTGCTGGCGGAGCGCGGGAAGGCCTTGCGCGCCGCGCTGTCGGTTGGCGCGGCCGGCAACGCCGACGGTCCACTCGCGGGCGCTGCGCTGGCCGATGCACGCAGTGCCTTGCGCTATGCCGGGCCCGGCAGCCTGGTGCTGGGCGCACGCTTCTCGCCCTCGCTGCTCGATGGCGTGCGACCGGACCTCGCGCACCTGTTGCAGCCGGTCAGTTCAGGCCGTCGCGGCGCCGCGCCCATGGCCTATCGCGTCGACGGCGCCGAACTCGCCACGCTCAGCGCCAATCCGCGCGCCAGCGCCGCGACCCGACGCGAGGCGCGCACGATGCGCCACGCCGTGGCGATCACGACCGGCGTCATGCTGCTGGCCGCGGTCGTGTGGCTGGTGGGGCGCGCCCGCGAGCGCCCGACGCCCCCGGCTTCGACCATCCCGCTGGCGACCCTCGCCATCGAGCGCGACTAGGCCAGCAACCGGCTTTTAGGCGACGATGTCGACCTGTTACCTGCCAATCGCCGCAAATTGCGCACTGTCTCCGACACCTGGCAGGGACCGGGCATGCGTCGCGCATCGGCCGGTGCAAGGTCCATACCCACCCGCATTGCCGCATCGCATCATCTGTGTTTAAGTCGGATCGCAGGAGCCGCCGCCACCGCCCGTGACCCGCGTTCCTGCGCCCCCCTAGGCCGGCGCGGGAACGGAGCTGTCATGGCACCGCGGGACGATTCGGGTCTCTACGATCCGCGCTTCGAGCGCGACAGCTGCGGCTTCGGCCTGCTGGCGAACCTCGACAACGCGCCCAGTCGCTGGCTGGTCGAGACCAGCCTGGTCGCGCTCGCGCGCATGGCCCATCGCGGCGCGGTCGCGGCCGACGGGAAATCGGGCGACGGCTGCGGCGTCATGCTGCACCGTCCGGAGAAATTCCTGCGCCTGGCGGCCGAGGAAGCCGGCATCCGGCTCGGCCCGGTGTTCACCGCCGGCACCGTGTTCCTGCCGCGCGACGACGAGGGCGCGGCGCGTGCGCGCGGCGTGCTCATGGCCGAACTCGAGCGCCTGGAAGTGCGCATCGCCGGCTGGCGCGTGGTCCCGACCAACACCCAGGCCTGCGGTTCGATCGCGCTCGGCACCCTGCCGCGCATCGAGCAGGTCTACGTCTCGCCCACCGCGAGCATGGACCAGGCCAGCTTCCATCGCGCGCTGTTCCTCGCCCGCCGCCGCGCCGAGCGCGCGCTGGCCGCGGAGCCCGAGTTCTACGTGGTCTCGCTCTCGGCGTGGACGCTGGGCTACAAGGGCATGATGCTGCCGGCCGCGCTGCCGGAGTTCTATCCCGACCTCGCGCGGCCCGAGATGATGTCGAGCGTGGTGGTGTTCCACCAGCGCTTCTCGACCAACACCGCGCCGGCGTGGAAGCTGGCGCAGCCGTTTCGCCTCCTGGCGCACAACGGCGAGATCAACACCATCGAGGGCAACCGCCGCTGGGCCAGCGCGCGCGCCGCCAAGTGGCGTTCGCCGGCGCTGGATTTCCGCGAGCTGGCGCCGGTGGTATCGCTGACCGGTTCGGATTCGATGACGCTCGACAACATGCTCGAGGTGCTGCTCGCCGGCGGCATGGACCTGTTGCAGGCGATGCGGATCCTGATTCCGCCGGCGACCGAATCGCTCGAGCACCGCGACCCGGACCTTGCGGCCTTCTACGAGTACCACGGCCTCAACCAGGACGTGTGGGACGGCCCGGCCGGCATCGTGATGTGCGACGGCCGCTACGCCGCCTGCACGCTCGACCGCAACGGCCTGCGCCCGGCGCGCTGGGTGCTGACCCGGGACCGGCATCTCACCATCGCCAGCGAGATCGGGGTGTGGGACCACCGGCCGGCGGACATCGTGGCCAAGGGCAAGCTCGGCCCGGGCGAGATGATCGCGGTGGACCTCTACTCCGGCGAATTCCTCGACAGCAGCGCCATCGACCGGGTCAACCGCGCGCGCGCGCCGTTCAAGCGCTGGTTGAAGCAGGGCGTGAAGTACCTGGTCGCCGACCTGATCGATCCCTCGCTCGCGGCCGAGCCTTTCGACGCGGCCACCCTGGCGCGCTTCCAGAAGCTCTACGGCCTCACCCGCGAGGAGCGCGAGGCGATCCTGCGCGTGATGGCCGAGACCGAACAGGAAGCGACCGGCTCGATGGGCGACGACACCCCGATGGCGGTGCTCTCGACCCAGCCGCGCGCGCTCTACGACTACTTCCGCCAGGCCTTCGCGCAGGTCACCAATCCGCCGATCGACCCGCTGCGCGAGCAGTGCGTGATGTCGCTGGCGACCAACATCGGGCGCGAGGGGAATCTCTTCGAGCTCTCGCCGGCCAACGCGCGCACGGTGATGATCAACTCGCCGATCTTCTCGCAGCGCAAGCTGCGCCAGCTGCTGGCGCTGGAGGATTTCGCCAAGGCGCACGTGCGCCTCGACCTGTTCCTGCGCGAGGGCGAGGCCCTGGCCGCAGCGCTCGAACGCCTGTGCGCGCAAGCCGAAGCCGCGGTGCGCGATGGCGCGGTGATCCTGCTGCTGTCGGACCGCTTCCCCGAGGACGGCGCGGTGCCGGTGCACGCGCTGCTCGCCACCGGCGCGATCCACCTGCACCTGGTCCACGTCGGCCTGCGCTGCGACTGCAACCTGGTCGTGGAAACCGGCACCGCGCGCGACGCGCACCACTTCGCCTGCCTGATCGGCTACGGCGCCACCGCGGTGTACCCCTACCTCGCCTACCAGACCCTGTTCGACCTCGGCCGCAGCGGCGCGCTAAAGGGCAAGCGCGGCAGCGAGCGCGCGGAACTGGGGCGCAGCTACCGGCGCGGGATCAAGAAGGGCCTGCTCAAGATCATCTCGAAAATGGGCATCAGCACCATCGGCAGCTATCGCGGCGCGCAGCTGTTCGAGATCGTGGGCCTCGCGCCCGCGGTGGTGGCGCGCTGCTTCGAGGGCACGCCCTCGCGCGTGGGCGGCGCCGGCTTCGCTGAACTCGAGGCCGATGCGCGCGGCCACGCCGAACGGGCCTGGAACCCGGCCGAGCAGCTCGCGCAGGGAGGACTCCTGCGCTACGTGCACGGCGGCGAGTACCACATGTACAACCCCGACGTGATCGGCTCGCTGCAACAGGCCGTGCGCAGCGGCGAATACGGCGATTACGAACGCTACGCGCGCCACGTCGATTCGCGCCCGCCGTCCACGCTGCGCGACCTGCTCGAACTGGTCGAGGACCCGGCGCGCGCGCTGCCGCTCTCAGAGGTCGAAGCTATCGAGTCGATCCTGCCGCGTTTCGATTCCGCCGGCATGTCGCTGGGCGCGCTCTCGCCCGAGGCGCACGAGGCGCTGGCGATCGCGATGAACCGGATGGGCGCGCGCTCGAATTCGGGCGAAGGCGGCGAGGACCCGGCACGCCATGGCACCGAGAAGTCGTCGAAGATCAAGCAGGTCGCCTCGGGTCGCTTCGGCGTCACCCCGGAATACCTGATCAACGCCGAGGTGCTGCAGATCAAGATCGCGCAGGGCGCGAAGCCCGGCGAGGGTGGCCAGCTCCCGGGCCACAAAGTCAACGAGCTGATCGCGCGCCTGCGCTATGCGCGCCCGGGCATCGGCTTGATCTCGCCGCCGCCGCACCACGACATCTACTCGATCGAGGACCTCGCGCAACTGGTCTATGACCTCAAGGAGATCAACCCGACCGCGCTGGTCTCGGTCAAGCTCGTGAGCCACGCCGGCGTCGGCACGGTGGCGGCGGGCGTGGTCAAGGCCTACGCCGACCTGATCACGATCTCCGGCTACGACGGCGGCACCGGCGCCTCGCCGCAAAGCTCGATCAAGTACGCCGGCACGCCGTGGGAACTGGGCCTGGCCGAAACCCAGCAGACCCTGCGCATGAACGCGCTGCGCCACAAGGTGCGGCTGCAGGTCGATGGCGGGCTCAAGACCGGCCTGGACGTGATCAAGGGCGCGATCCTGGGCGCCGAGAGCTTCGGTTTCGGCACCGGGCCGATGGTGGCGCTGGGCTGCAAGTACCTGCGCATCTGCCACCTCAACAACTGCGCCACCGGTGTCGCGACCCAGGACGCGCGCCTGCGCGACGCCCACTTCACCGGACTGCCGGAGATGGTGGTGAACTATTTCCGCTTCGTGGCCGAGGACGTGCGCCGCCATCTCGCGCGACTGGGATTGCGCCGGCTCGAGGATGCAATCGGCCGCACCGACCTCCTGCGCGAAGCCGAAGGCTTGACCGCCAAGCAGCGCGGCCTCGACCTCGGCCCGATCCTCTCGGCCGCGGGCCTGGTCAGCGAGGAAGCGCAATCCTGCGGCGTGGCGCGCAACCCGCCGCGCGATCCCGGGGTCCTGGCCGGACGCATGCTGGCCGACCTCACGCCCGCGATCACGGCGAAGTCGGGCGGCGAGTATTTCTACGCCATCACCAACCGCGACCGCAGCATCGGCGCGCGCATATCGGGCGCGATCGCGCGCGCCCACGGCAACCACGGCATGGCGCCGGCGCCGATCACGGTGCGCTTCACCGGCCACGCCGGCCAGAGCTTCGGCGCGTGGAATGCCGGGGGACTCCACCTGGTGCTCGAGGGCGATGCCAACGACTACGTGGGCAAGGGCATGGCCGACGGCAAGCTGGTGCTGTACCCGCCGGCCGGTGCGGGCTACGTCGCGCGCGAGACGCCGATCATGGGCAACACCTGCCTGTACGGCGCCACCGGCGGCGAGCTCTACGGTGCGGGCCGCGCCGGCGAGCGCTTCGGCGTGCGCAACTCCGGCGCCACCGCGGTGGTGGAAGGCGCCGGCGACCATTGCGGCGAATACATGACCGGCGGCGTCATCACCGTGCTCGGCCGCACCGGGCAGAACTTCGGCGCCGGATTCACCGGCGGGCTGGCCTACGTGCTGGATCTGGAGCGCGATTTCGTCGATCGTTACAACCATGAACTCATCGACATCGTGCGCATCTCGCCCGAGGGCATGGAGCACCACACCCAGCACCTGCGCGCGCTGATCGGCGCGCACGTGCGCGAAACCGGCAGTGTGTGGGGCCAGGCCCTGCTCGACGAGTTCCGCGATTACCTCGGCAAGTTCTGGCTGGTCAAGCCCAAGGCCGCGAGCCTGGAGTCGCTGGTCGATGCGCTGCGGAGGGCTGCGTGAGCCTCCCCGGTTGCGCGGCCCCTGCCTTTGTAGGAGCGCGCTCTGCGCGCGATGGGCGCTTTGAGCTGGCGGCAGCGCCTATCGCGCGCAGAGCGCGCTCCTACAGGGTTGTGGCATTTGAAAGGTTCTGGCCATGAGCGCCAAGCCCTTCGCCTTCCTCGACATCCCGCGCAAGCTGCCGCGCGCGATCCCGTTCGAGCTGCGCGTGCGCGGCTGGAGCGAGGTGCACGAGGGTTTCGATGCCGCGGGCGCAAGCGAACAGTCCAGCCGCTGCCTGGACTGCGGCAACCCGTATTGCGAGTGGAAGTGCCCGGTCCACAACTACATCCCGAACTGGCTCACGCTGGTGCGCGAGGGCCGCCTGTTCGAGGCCGCCGAGCTTGCGCACGAAACCAATCCGCTGCCCGAGATCTGCGGCCGCATCTGCCCGCAGGATCGCTTGTGCGAAGGCGCTTGCACGCTGGAGACCGGCTTCGAGGCCGTCACCATCGGCGCGATCGAGAAGTACATCGTCGACGAGGCCTTCCGCCAGGGCTGGCGTCCGGACCTCTCGAACGTGGTCGCGACCGGCAAGCGCGTGGCCATCATCGGCGCCGGTCCCGCCGGGCTCGCCTGCGCCGACCAGCTCGCGCGCGCCGGCATCGAGGCGCACGTCTACGACCGCTACGAGGAGATCGGCGGCCTGCTGACCTTCGGCATCCCGCCATTCAAGCTCGAGAAAGAGGTCATCGCCACCCGTCGCCAGGTGCTGGAGGCCATGGGCGTGCAGTTCCACCTCGGGGTCGAGATCGGGCGCGATGTTGCCTTCGAGGAACTCGAGCGCGGGCACGATGCGCTGTTCCTCGGCCTGGGCGCGTATCGCTATGTCGACGGCGCGATGCCTGGCCGCGAACTCGCTGGCGTGATTCCCGCCCTGCCCTACCTGGTCGCCAACGCGCGCCGGGTGCTTGATTCCAGGGCCACCGCCATCGCCGGCTGGCAAGGTGCAGCGCCCTCGTTCGACGTCGCCGGCAAGCGCGTAGTGGTACTGGGCGGCGGCGACACCGGCATGGATTGCGTGCGCACCTCGATCCGCCTGGGCGCTGCCGCGGTCACCTGCGTGTACCGCCGCGACGAGGCCGACATGCCGGGTTCGCGTCGGGAGGTGAAGCATGCGCGCGAGGAAGGCGTGCAGTTCCTGTTCCAGCGCGCGCCGGTGGAGATCACGGGCGCGGCGGGGCGCGCCACCGGCGTGCGCGTGGCCGAGACCCGTTTGCGCGAAGCCGGCGCGGCCGGTCGCCGCGAATTCGACGTCATCGCCGGCAGCGAAACCACGCTCGAAGCCGACCTCGTGATCCTGGCCTTCGGATTCCGCGCCGATCCGCCGACGTGGCTGCAGTCGCGCGGCGTGGCCTTCGACGACGCGCAGCGCACCCGCGTCGACGGTGCCGGCGCCCTCGCCGGCCAGACCGCCAATCCGAAACTCTTCGCCGGCGGCGACATGGTGCGCGGCGCCGACCTCGTCGTCACCGCCGTGGCCGATGGCCGCGATGCGGGCCGCGCCATTGCGCGATGGCTCCGCGGCAACCAGCGAGTCGCTGCCCTGTAGGAGCGGCTTCAGCCGCGACATGGGCCCATCGCGCGCAGAGCGCGCTCCTACAGAGCCGCGCATCGTAGGAGCGCGCTCTGTGCGCGACAGGCCTGGTCACGCATGAGATGTACCCCTACAGCGCGACGCCGATGCCCGCGCCCTGGTTCGAAGCGCGTCCGCGAATGCCGGGATCAGGGTGCCGGCGAGTTTGCTTCACTGTCTGAACCGGCACCCTGATCCCGGCAGTCGTGGACCCCCGCGAATGGCGGCGACCCGACCCTCAGCCCTTGAGCTTCACCGCGAATCCGCACCCGGTCTTGGCCCGTACCTCGTCCTCGGTCACGCCGGGTTGCAGTTCGGTCAGCACCAGGCCCGCGCCCGGCACCACGTCGAACACGCACAGGTCGGTGATGATCAGGTTGACCACGGCCTTGCCCGTGATCGGCAGTTCGCACTGCTTGAGGACCCTGGGGCTGCCGTCCTTGGCGGTGTGTTCCATCAGCACGATCACGCGCTTGACACCCGACACCAGGTCCATCGCGCCGCCCGGGCCCTTGACCATCTTGCCGGGCACCATCCAGTTGGCGATGTCGCCGCTGTCGGAGACTTCGAGGCCGCCCAGGATCGAGAGGTCGATGTGGCCGCCGCGGATCATGGCGAAGGAATCCGCGCTCGAGAAGAAACTCGCACCGGGAAGCGCGGTGATGGTCTGCTTGCCGGCGTTGATCAGGTCCGGATCGACCGCGCCCTTGGTCGGGAAGGGCCCGATACCGAGCAGCCCGTTCTCGGATTGCAGGGTGACGTGGATGCCGTCGGGAATGTGGTTGGCGACCAGCGTGGGAATGCCGATGCCGAGGTTCACGTAGTAGCCGTCGCGCAGTTCCTGCGCCGCGCGCTTGGCTATCAGGTCACGAATCGGCGAATGCTTCTTCGAGTCCGCCGCGCCACTCACGGTGCGGAACTCGATCCGCTTCTGGTAGCCCTTGCCCTGGATGATGCGGTCGACGTAGATGCCTGGCGTGTGAACCAGGTCGGGTTCGAGCGTGCCGACCTCGACCAGCTCTTCCACCTCGGCCACCGTCACGGCGGCGCAGGTCGCGACCATCGGATTGAAGTTGCGCGCGGTCTTGCGATACACGAGGTTCCCGGCCTTGTCACCCTTCCAGGCCTTGACCAGCGCGACGTCGGCGCGAATCGCCTCCTCCAGCACGTACTCCTTGTCGCCGAAGCGCCGCGTGGGCTTGCCCTCGGTGAGCTTGGTGCCGTAGCCGGTACGCACGTAGAAGCCCGGGATGCCGGCGCCGCCGGCGCGCAGCTTCTCGGCCAGCGTGCCCTGTGGCGTGAGCTGCAGGTCGAGCTCGCCGGCCAGCACCTGGCGCTCGAACTCCTTGTTCTCGCCCACGTACGAGGCGACGACCTTCTTGACCTGGCGGGTCTTGAGCAACGGGCCCATGCCGAAATCATCGACGCCGGCATTGTTGCCCACGATGGTGAGGCCCCTGACCCCGCTGTCGACCAGCGCCTGGATCAGGTTCTCGGGAATGCCGCACAGGCCGAAGCCGCCGGAGGCCACCGTCATGTCGTCGCGCAGCAGGCCCTTGAGTGCCGATGTGGCGTCGGGATGGACCTTGCTCATGCGCTTTGCTCCGGAACCATCGGGAATGTGGGACCACAAGTATGCAGAATCCCCGCAAATGCTGCGCGCATCTCGTTGGGCGTTGCCCTGTAGGAGCGCACCTTGTGCGCGACCGCGGACTGGCAGGCTGGCCGCGCCATTCACTTGGACCGCCGCGTACGGCCACGCCGCGGTCGCGCACAAGGTGCGCTCCTACAAAGGCGTGCCTTGCTGCAGGGCTTCGACCATGGCTTGTTCGAGGGAGTGCGCGGGGTCGTGGCGGATGAGGTCGAGCGCCGGCGTGTCCCAGTGCCGTGCGAGCCGGCCTTCGACCAGCAAGGCCGCGCGGGTGATGAAGCGCTCGGCGACTTCGAGCGCGTGGGTGGCGAGCAGCACCGCGGTGCCGCGCTCGCGCGTGAGCGTGACCAGGTGCTGCTTGAGCGCATAGGCACTCACTGGATCGAGGCCGTTGAGCGGCTCGTCGAGCACCAGCAGTGGTGGTTCGCCGATCAAGCCCAACAGGATGCCGAGCTTCTGCCGCGTGCCCAGCGAATACGATTCCACGCGCTGGTCGAGCCAGCGGCTGAAGGCCAATGCGTCCGCCAGCGCGACGCTCGACTCCGGCACTGCCGCCAGGCCGCGCGCGCCGGCGAACAGCGACAGGCACTGGCGCCCGCTAAGCGCCGGCGGCAACAGCACCGGATCGACCGCGAAGCCCAACCGCGATTTCGCGCCCAGCGGATCGGCCAGGAGATCGACGCCCGCGATGCGGATACTGCCCGCGCTCGGCGCCTGGATACCGGCCAGGCAACGCAGCAACGTGGTCTTGCCCGAGCCGTTGGGCCCGATCAGCGCGAGGAAATCGCCCGGCGCCAGATGCAGGTCCACCGCATCGAGCACACGGTGCTCGCCGTAGCTGTGGGAGAGGCCTTCGATGGCAAGTGCGTGGGTCATGGATTCCGGTTCGCAACGGTGAGGTGACGGCCCAGCAGCAGCAGGTAAGGCAGGATCACCAGCGGCCCCGCGACCTGCGCGATCGCACCCAGCAGCACCAGCTCCGCGCCCAGGCGCACGTCGCCGCGGCGCGGCGTGCGGCTGTAGCGCCAGGCCAGCGCGAGCGTCAGCGCGGTCAGCGCCAGCAGCAGCGCCGGCACCGCGACCAGGAACGTCAGCGGCGCGCCCTGCAGCGCGAGCGCCGGCGCGCAGGCGATGCCGGCGATGACGCTGGCCATCAGTGGATAACGCGCGGTCGCGCGCGCGAAGGGCTGGAAGGCCAGCGGCGTCGCCGCCAGCAGCGCATGCGCGCGCCCGATCACGCTGGCGCCGGTGCGCAGCACCGTCAGGTACCAGATGAGCGCGATGCCCATGATGAGGAATCCGGCCAGCGAGGCGCGCGCCTCATTGGCCGGGATCACGAGACCCAGCAGCAGGAACTGCCAGGCGCCACCCGCCGAACGCCAGTGGCGCAGGGCGCTGATGCGCTGCCAGCGCGACAGCGACTGCAGTCCGTTGGTGCCGAATCCGGGCAGGTCGCGCAGCGGCAGGCCACGCCCGCGATCGCTGCCGCGCTCGCTCGCCACCACCGCGCCGCGGCTTCCGCTGATGAGGCCGGCGAGGGCGCCGATCGGTACCGCGATCGCGACCAGCCGCAGCGCCGGCAGGAACCAGCGATGGGCGAGATCGGCGGTCTGCGCCAGGCCCCACAGCGCCCCGGCCAGCACCGCCGCAAAGCCTACGGCCATCAGCAATGCCAGCAGCGCCAGGGCACGCACTTGCGCGCCGCGCCCCACCGGAATCGCGCCCCACCAGCCATGCAGGAACTCGGCGCGCAAGCTGCGCACCCCCGCATGCACCAGCCCGAAGCCGACCGCCGCGATCAACAGCACCGCCACCGCCGGCCGCCGCACCAGCGCCTCGACCACCAGCCCCATGCGGTCGCCATCGACGTGGCGCGCCACGAACACGACCAGCGCGATCAATGCCGCCCACGCCGCCAGCACGAACAGCGTCTGCGGCCATTGCCGCAACGTATCGCGCAGCTGGTTGGCGGCGGCGAGCACTTGCTCGCGCACCCAAGGATGAAAAAGGGCTTGGTTCATGCAGGCCGCGCAGCCTACCGGCCCGTGCGCGACACTGCATGGGCAGAAGGTTGGAGGGCCAGGCAGCCAACGCCCATTTCACAGGGCACGCCGCTGTAGACCTCGCCGCGTTCGTAACGTAAAGCACACTTGACATCTCCGACGCTTGATGTAATCTCCACATTACATTTAGTCATGTGAAGGAGACGCCCGTGAACCGTCGATGGCAGTTGCCCGGCCTGGTCCTGGCCGCAGGCCTGAGTTTCTGGATGCTGCTCGCGGGACCGGAGCGGGTGCTGGGCATCGACCTGGGCGGGCTCGGGATCGGGCTGGCGGCGCTGGCCGCGTGGTACGCGATCCATCGGCTGTCGACCGCGCCGCGCGGCGAGTGGGACGAGCGGGTCGCGCCCGGCGAGGGGCGGGCCTGGATCGGACTGGTCTTCACCGTGCTGGTTGCCGCTTACCTCCTCGCCAAGCACGAGTTCATCGCCAGCGCCGGCGACTATCGCGAGCTCGGCCACATCGGGACCAACGTCGTGCTGCTGCTCGTGGTGTGGGCGGTGATTGCGCAGGTGATGCGCTGGCGCTGGAACGAGCGTGTGCAGGAAGACGAACGCGACCGCCAGATCGAACGCCACGCGGCGGACTGGGGACACGGCGCGCTGGTCTTCTGTGTGATCGGCGTGGCCGCGATGCTGGCGCTGTCGCCGCCGTGGCGCCTGGCCTGGGCCACGCCCATCGTCACGGCGCACCTGCTGGTGTTCGCCCTCTTGTGGGGCAGCATCGTCGAATTCACGGTTACCGTGATCGCGTACTGGCGCGATCGACGCGCATGAGCGGCACCACGCTGCGCAACCAGATCCGCCGCCTGCGCTTCGAACACGGCGAGATCACCCAGGAAGCGTTGGCGCGCGCGGTCGCCGTGACACGGCAGACCATCATCGCGCTCGAAGCGGGACGTTATGCGCCCTCGCTGGAACTCGCGTTCCGCATTGCGCGCGTGTTCGGGGTCGCGGTCGAGGCGGTGTTCCAGGATCGATCCGCGGGCGCCGGCAACGACACCGACGCGGGAACGGAAACGGCGTGACGGCGCGTTGCAAGCGCCATGACCTGATGCCGGACGCAGCCCCCGGGCGGCTTCGCCGCCCGCGGGCCGCCGGACAGCGTCATTTCTGCGGCGAATACCAGACCGCGGACGTGTAGGCCCGGTCCTGCAGCGTCGGCGGCACGTTCTTGGGCAGGTCGATCCCGAAGAACTTGGCGTCGTAGGTGGTCCAGCGCGGGGTCGGGATCTCGAGCACCCGCACGTAGTAGAAAGCCCGTTCGGCCGGATCGAAATCCGGGTCCTTCCAGAAAGCCGAAAGCATCGGCGCCCCGATCGTGTTCGTGAAGGTGGCCGACGCGATATTCACCGTGCTGCCGACCGGATCACGGGCGCGCCCGTCGCTGCCGATCTTGCGGTCACCGGAAACGGCGACGTCGTAGATCCGCTCCTTCAGCGAGCCGTCGGCATCGAGCCAGCCCTTGATCACCTGCACCCGGTCGAGGTTCGCCCAGTTCGGATCGCGCAGTGCCCGGATCAGGAAGGTGGGCGCGGCACCGGACGTGTGGCCGCGAAGCTCCCCGCCCATGGGAACGCCCTTGCGATAGCCCAGCCCGGCGAAGTCGGGCGCCTGTTCGTCGCCCGGTGCGAAATCCCATCCGGCGAAGAGGCGGACCCGGAGGCGGGTTCCGGTGGTCGCATAGATCTCCTTGCGCCGCAGCGAATCGAAGATCTGGTCGCGCGTGTTCTCGCGCGCCCAGACGGCCGTGAGCCCGGACGCGGATTCCTGCGACTTCGTGATCCGCAAGGCCGGATCGACCGCGCGGATGACCTCGCCGTCGAAGCGGTCGGGTCCCGGCTCCGAGCTGGCCATCTTGCCGAAGTAGTTGTCCTCCGCAGTGGACGCCAGCCCGGTGTGGGCGTCGCTCGCGGCGTTGAACCCGAACCGGTAGGGATTGACGCCGAGCCTGGCTTCGAGCTCCAGGCCGACCTTGAGTGCCGAGCGGCCGTACTCGTACTGCAGCATCTCGTCCTTCTTGGGTGCCGAACCGTCGAGGTTGCCGGCATCCCAGCGCTCGAAATCGGCGAACTCGTCGTCGGGCGACAGGAACGGATGGGTCTCGCCATCGCCCTTGATCTGGGAGATCTCCATGATCGGTTCCCAGCGTATCCGCGCCTCGGCATAGGCGGCATCAATGGGCTGGCCGTTGAAGCGGGTCTTGCTGAACGCGGTCCCGTTGGAAAGATTGCCGTTGTGGAGGTGGGACAGAACCCGGCCGCCGGTGTTGCGCTCGTAGTTCTCCATGTACTTCCACAGGTCCTCGGGGTTCTGGCTGTCCAGCAGCGAGAACGGCAGGACCTGGCCGGTCTTGTCCGCGCCGTCGGCGAAGACGGCGACCCGGTGGATGTTGTTTCCGCCCGGCATCGAGGTCCATTCGAACCCGGTCATGGCCGAAAAGACGCCCGGCTCGTTGAAGCGGTCGGCGGTCTCGACGAAGTCGCCCCAGATGCTCGACGCCATGTCGGTGCCGCCGAGACGATCGTTACCGGTGGTCGCGTCCTGGACGATCGACGCGAAGGCGGCCATGGCGCTCTTGCCCCCGGCCGTGAAGTTCTCCCACAGCCACTTGCCGTGGGGGTCCGACAGCAGGATCGGATTCGCCTCGCGGATCATCACCGCCAGGCCGATGTACTCGGCGTGGTCCGTGACGACGAGGAAATCCAGGGGCCGGACCAACTGGAAGGGCTGCCCGGTGTTCGAGGTCACGGTGCGGCCGCGCGCGGCCCGGTAGGCATCCTCGGCGGTGAGCGTGGTTCCAAGCAATCCGGCATCCGGCGACAGGTTGGTATGCAGGTGCATGTCGCCGAACAGGACCCGGTCGGGGAAGTTCTGGTGGGCGTGCGGCGAGTAGTGTTTCCGCGCCGGAAAATCGCCGGGCTGCGGATTGGCATCTCCCGGCGAGGCGCTCGAAATCGACGGTTGGAAAAACAGGATCGAGAGCGCCGTGCCCGCCAGCAGGTTTCGAAGCGACGTGATCCGGTCGAGGGAATGCATCCTGATGCTCCTGGGGGGCCGCGCTGTGGACACCGGCGAAGGTGTCGGAATCGATCGGTGACGACGCGGTCGCGCCGGCAACCGGACCTGTCCCCGAGTCTACAATGGCCGTGCCGCAGTCGATCGTCCGGCTGGCCGTCGGTCACGGAATCGTCACGCCGGGTGGCGCCGCAGGGTGCCCCGGATCGCCTTCAGTCGCGCCCAGGCGGCTGCGGGCGCAACGGCAGCGCGTAGTGCGGGTCGGCGGGCTCCGCATCCGGCACGGGCTCGGTCGCGCGCGCCGAATCCGCGGCCCCGGCGCGCGCGACTGCCGACGCCGAGCTCTCGAAGCCATCGGCCAGCAGCACGTCGCTCTCGCCGAGCTCGTCGTAGACCGCAAGTCCGCCCACGCCACCCGCGCCGCTGTTGAAACTCCCCAGCACCGCGCCGCTCTCGATATCGACGCGGAACACGCTGCCGCTGTTGAGGCCCGCGGTCCAGAACGAGGTACCGTCCGGATCGAGGTTCAGCGCAAACAGGCCCGCGGCATCGGTTTCGCCGATGCTCTGGCGCGTATAGGTGCGCAGGTTCGCGCCCTGCGCGCTGAGCCGGTGCACCGCCTCCTGGCAGGCCACCATCAGCTCGCCATTGGGGCGCAGGCGCAGCGCGTAGCAGTACGGCGCCGTGAGCCCGGTGGCGAAGTCGGGCAGCGCGCTGCGGGTACACAGGTTGTAGCGCCGCACGGTGGTGTCCTCGGAGGTGTAGTACAGCGTGCAGTTGTTGGCCGAGAGATCGATCCAGTCGGTGCCGCGGGTACCGGTGGGCAGCACGAAGGTGTCCAGCAGTGCGCCACTGGCATTGAACTTGAGCACCGGTACCTGCGCGTCGGTCGCCTGGTTGTTGAAGCCGGCCTGGCCGACGTAGACGTTGCCGGCATCGTCGTAGACGCAGGACTCGTGGCTGTTGAACTGGACGCCCGCGCCGGCGCCGAAGCCGACCGCGCGATAGGCGCCGTTGCGGCTGAACAGGATCGGGCCGCCGATTGCTTGCGAGAAGCGCGTCGCCAGCACCGAGCCATCGGGCGCGAAGCACATGCCGGAGTTGGGCTCGCCGAAGGCGGTCTGTTGCGTGTTCCAGGTGTCGATGTAGGTGCCGCTGCTGCTGTAGCGGCGGATGCCCAGGCTCGAGGTGGCCTTGCCCACCAGCACGTAACGCGTGCCCGGCGGGAAGTCGTCGTCGAGGATGCTGCCCACCGCGGACTGGCGCCCGCGCACGCCATTGCCGAAGGCGGCACCGGCGAGGTCGTAGCGCGAAAGCTCGAGCGCCATGTCCTCCGGCGCTTCGACCTGGGTATCGCCGAATACCGTGACCTGGACTTGGCGCTGCACCGTGCCCGGGCTGAAGCTGATGACCTGCGGATCGGCGACGGAGTAGTCGCCCGCCGGCGGATTGCCGGCCATCGCTGTCCCGGAACGCGGTTGCAGGCGCACGGTGACGGTCTGGCTGCTGGGCTGCGAGAGCCGCAGCACGATATTCATCGTGGTGCTGCCGCTGTTGCCTTCGAGCACGCTGGCGGGTTCGAGCACGAGGCGCGGTGCGGTGTAGGCCACGAGCGCAGTGGGATCGAAGCGCGTCGCGTAGTCCAGCGCCGCCGGCGATTCGACCCGGTTGAAGGCGCCATTGGCCTGGGCGCTCGCATAGCCCACCACCGGCACCGCGTCGCCCAGCGCCGGCACGTAACCCGCGGCTGGCGTCAGCCGCAAGCGGCCGCGGCCGTCGTCTATGAGTGAGCCCGTGGAGAAGATGCCGCCCACCGTGAGCCGATCGTACTGGCCGGCGCTAGTGCCGCCGAGGTCGAACTCCAGCCCGCCTTCCGCATTGACCTGTACGTCGCCGGCGACGGCGAGCGTGGCGCCGGGCGTCGCATTGCCCGGCGCGATGGTGCCACGCACCCCCTGCAGGCGGCACAACAGCGAGCCGCTGCCGGAGAGGCGCATCGTGGTGTTGAGCGGGAAGGAGCCGAGCACGCCGCCGCAATCGACGGTGCCGCCCGCGAGCAGCAACTGGTGCGGCGTGGTGATCGCGCCCTGGCTGTCGTTGACCTGGCAGGCGTTGGCGGTGCTGTTGCAAAGGAACGTGGCGTTGCTCACCGCGAGCGTGCCGAGCTGGAAGAAGATCGTGGTGCCGTTGCCGCCACCGATGGTGAGCGTGCCCGGACCGTTGACGTTGAACTGGCCCTGGTTGGTGATACGCGGCCCGCCTGCCGTGGGCACGGGCTCGCCGATCAGCGCGTTGCCGTTCACCGTGAAGGTGGCGCCGGCCTCGTTGACCACCGTTGAACTGGGTCCGAGCGGAAGCAGCGAGTTGCCGCCGGCGAGCGTGACCGTGCCGCCGGCGTGGTTGATCAGCGACGAGGCGACGCGCAGCTCCAGCGCCACGCCGCTGGCCGAACCCAGCGCGAGCGTGCCCGAGTTCTCGAGGAAACTGCCCTGGTCCATCACGGTGGTGGCGCTGAGGGTGCCCGTGCCGCCTGCCGCCAGCGCGATGCGCATCTGCGAACCGCCCAGGATCGAGGTAGTGCCGCCGCCGGCAAGGCGCAGCGCCTGGGTGACGGTGACGGTGGGCAGGCTGGACATGTTTGCCGAGAGCACGCCACCCGGCGCCAGCTCCAATTCGGCCACGGTCTGGCCGAGGCTGAGCTGGGCGATGCCGTTGCCGACCACGGCGATGTCGGCCGGCCCGGGGCTGCGCGTCGACGGACCGGGCGTGTCCGCGCAACCGGTCCAGTTCGCGGGCACGGTCCACGCCCCGCTGGCGGCGTTCCATTGGCAGGTCGCGGCGCTGGCGTCGCCAGCCAGCACGCACATCAATAGGCCAAGACCGCGCAGAGAGCTGGCGAATGTGGGGTTTGCGTGCGGCATGGTGGACACTCGCAATGAGCCTGTCCATTCCAATGCCGCCCGCAGGCCGGGACGAACGAACGCCCCCGAAAAAGGTGCCTGTTCCCTACTGGACGTCATCCCGGCGCACCCGGGACCCAGTAGCGGGGGGGGAAATGCAGCGCGGTGTCCCTGAAGCGTACGGTGTCAGAGACACCTTCCGGAGGTTGCCGCAGTCGATTCAGCGGGCTCGACCCGCTTGCTGCTCAGCACGTGTCTCCGACACCGCTGGCGGACAGCGCTGGCGATCCGTAAAGCCATCGTATACAGTCGCCCTCGTGGTCAGGAGCTTTCGCCACAAGGGATTGAAGGCGTTCTTCGACAGCGGAACCACCCGTGGAATCCAGGCCAAGCACGCCGAACGCCTGCGACGTCAATTGGCAGCGCTGGACCGTGCCCGGGGACCCAACGACCTTGCCGTGCCGGGTTGGCGCCTGCACCCGCTGCAAGGCCGGCAGAAGGACCGGTGGGCCTTGTGGGTCGACGAGAACTGGCGACTGACCTTTGCGTTCATCCAGCACGACATCGAGTTGCTGGACTACATCGACTACCACTGAGATCGCAACGATGGCCATGCATAACCCCCCCCACCCCGGCACGATCCTCCGCGATTGGCTCGCGCAAGTGTCGGTAACCGAAGCCGCCGCATGCCTGGGAGTCACGCGCGTTGCCTTGTCGCGAATCCTCAACGGCGCGGCCGGCATCAGCGCAGAGATGGATGTGCGCCTGTCGAAGGCGCTGGGAACGACACCGGGATTCTGGTTGGGCCTGCATTCCGACTACGCCCTGTGGCAAGCCCGACGCGGATTCAAGGGTCGGGTCAGGCCTATCGTGTCCGGCATTCGTGCGGCCTGACCTGCAAAAGGCCGGGGTCGTCGACGGTAGTTGAACTGGCCTGGGTGACCAGGCGGATCGTTGCTGGATCAGTGTCTCTGGCACCCTACACCCGTGGGACACCGGCCCCCCCACGGCACGTCATCCCGGCGCACGCCGGGACCCAGTAGCGCGGAACAACCAGCAACACGATGGCCCGACCCCAAGCGCTGCCCGCGACCCCGGACCTGTAGCACACACATGCTACATTGCCCTGCCGCCACGAATCGCCCCCATGTCGACCACCACGATCCGCATTTCGAACGAACTCAAGGCCCGCGTCGCGCGCGCAGCCCAACGCGCAGGCAAGTCCGCGCACGGCTTCATCGTGGAAGCCATCGCCGAGAAGGCCGAGCTCGAGGAACGCCGCGCCGACTTCCACGGCAGCGCGGAACAGCGCCTCGCCCGCATCGTTGAAACCGGCCAGACCATCCCCTGGCAGACCCTGCAGACCTACCTGCGGGCGCGTGCGGCGGGCAAACCCGCACGCCGACCCGCGGCGCGCGCACCAGGGCGCAAGGCGTGACCCGGATCGAACTTGCGCCGGAAATCGTCGCCGATTTCGACCGCATCCTCGATCATCTGCTCGAACACGAATCGCGCCAGGCACCCGCGCGCATCCGGCTGATCGTCGGCGCACTCGATGTGCTTCGGGAGCATCCCCTGATCGGGCGACCTGTACATGCCGGCCTGCGCGAACTGGTTGTCGGCCGCGGCATATCCGGGTACGTCGTGCTCTACCACTATGTGCCGCCAATCGACACCGCCTTCGTCCTCGCGGTTCGCAGCCAGCGCGAGGCGGGGTATGCCGAGCGCTGAGCCATGCATTCGTTTGCCGATCGAACCCCTTTTTCCGGCTCCAGATCAGGAAAAAGAGTCTCGGACAGCGTTCGGCGCCGCAGATGCGCCCAGCCGGCCGCGTCGACGCAGTTGCCGATCCCGAAGAACATCGCGCCCGAGATCGCCCCGGTGGCAGCGCCCTTCAGGGTGCCGGTCTGCACAGCGCCAGCCGCAGCGGGATTGCAGCGGGATTCGGGATTGGGACACCCACGATATGCCGGAGCACCGGGATTGGCGGGATTGGAGCGGGATTGGGACACCCACGATATGCCGGAGGGTGCTAGCGGGATTGGGACACCCACGATATGCCGGAGGGTGCTTGGATCGGGCATCTTAGTAGTGGAGCCGGAATCGTGGGTGTCCTGATGTCTGTGGGAATCGTGGGTGTCCTGATGTCTCCCTAGGAATCGTGGGTGTCCTGATGTCTCCGAATCGTGGGTGTCCTGATGTCTCCCGGGCGCCATTCGCCGGCGTACAGATGCCAGCCGGCCCCACCCGGCGTACCATCCGCCAACTAGTTGACCAGTTGGACGCCCTGCCATGTTGACCGTCGGTGCCTTCGAGGCCAAGACCAAGCTCAGCGAGCTGCTCGATGCGGTCGAGCGTGGCGAGGAGGTCACGATCACGCGCCGCGGCGAGCCGGTGGCGCGGCTGGTGGCGATCCGGGCGGGCGACGAGAAGGCGCGGATCCGCGCGCTGATCGAGGAGATCAAGACCACGCGCAAGGGCCTCACCCTGGGCGGTGGCGTCACCGTGAAGCAGCTGATCGAGGAAGGGCGACGCTACAAGGGCTGAGCCCGGCGCCTTTGGCCTTGCCATGACGATCGAACTGCCCGAAGCGCTGGTGCTCGACTGCACGGTGACGGTGCCTTGGTACCTCACCGACGAGTCCAGCGAACTGTCCGAGGCGCTGTTCCATGCGCTGGATTCGCATCGGCTGGTGGTGCCGGTGCTCTGGCGGCTGGAGTTCGTCAGCGCCATGCGCGCGGCGTTCCGGCGCGGCCGGGTGCCGGCGGCGCGTTTCGACCTGGTGATGCGCCAGGCGGCACAACTGCCGCTGCAGCAGGATCCGTTGCAGCTCGACGTGGCCGATATCGCGCAGGGCTGCGACGAGTACGGGCTCACGCCTTACGATTTCGTGTACCTGGCGCTGGCGCGCCATTTGCGCCTGCCGCTTGCGACCTTCGATGGTGCGCTGGTGCGCGCGTGTCGCAAGGCCGGCATTCCGGTGCTGACGCAGGCCGATCGCATCGCCGAGCCGGGCGAGCCCTATGGCGCGGTGGTCGAGCCGCGGCGCGCGGTGCGCGCGGCCAGGGTGCGGCGATGAACAGCCCCGTCGATTGATCCGCCGCGTCGGCCGCCAGTACGATCGAGGCCAAGCGCGAAGTCCAGGCGTTGATCGACGGCATCAAGGCCACGCGCGAGAATTCCGGCCTCAAGCACACGACCCTCGCAGAGGTCGATGCTTGGCGCAAGGAAGGGCAGCGTTGATGCGCGTCACCTTGCCGCAATCCGTCGTGCGCGCCCACTTCGCGCAGTCCGCCCTCCAAGCATTCCAGTACGCCTAGCCCGGGAATCCGCCATGGCCGCCGTCCTCTCCCCGATCGTCGATCCGCAATACACCCTCGACGCCAAGTACACCCGTGGCGAAGGCCGCATCTTCCTCTCCGGCGTGCAGGCCCTGGTGCGGCTGCCGCTGATGCAGGCGATGCGCGATGCCGCGGCCGGGCTCGACACGGCGGGTTTCATCTCGGGCTACCGCGGCTCGCCCTTGGGCGGGCTCGACCAGGCGTTGTGGAAGGCGAAGAAGCACCTCAAGTCGCATCGCATCGAATTCACGTCGGGGCTCAACGAGGATCTCGCCGCGACCATGGTGTGGGGCTCGCAGCAGGTGAACCTGTTCCCGGGCGCGAAGCACCAGGGCGTGTTCGCGATGTGGTACGGCAAGGGCCCGGGGGTCGATCGCAGCGGCGACGTGTTCAAGCACGGCAATGCCGCCGGCACTTCGCAGCACGGCGGCGTGCTGGTGCTGGCCGGCGACGACCACGCCTGCCGCTCGTCGACGCTGCCGCACGGTTCCGAGCAGGAATTCGTCTCGGCCATGATGCCGGTGCTCAACCCCGCCGGCGTGCAGGACATCCTCGACATGGGGATCCTGGGCTGGGCCATGAGCCGTCACACCGGGCGCTGGGTCGGCTTCAAGACCATCGCCGAGACGGTGGAGTCCTCGGCCTCGGTGATCGTCAATCCGCACCAGCTCGACATCCGCCTGCCCACCGACCTGGTGCTGCCGCCGGGCGGCCTCAACATCCGCTGGCCCGATCCGCCGCTCGACCAGGAACTGCGCCTGCACCAGTACGCGATGCACGCGGCGCAGGCTTTCGCGCGCGCCAACCAGATCGACAAGATCATCTTCGACTCGCCCCGGGCGCGGCTGGGCATCGTCACCGCGGGCAAGAGCTACCTCGACGTGCTGCAGGCGCTCGAGTACCTGGGTATCGACCACCGCGCCGCCGAGGACATCGGCATCCGCGTGTACAAGGTCGGCATGACCTGGCCGCTGGAACCCGAGGGCATCCGCGCCTTCGCGCGGGGGGTCGAGGACATCGTGGTCGTGGAGGAGAAGCGTTCCTTCCTCGAATCGCAGATGAAGGAGTACATGTACAACTGGGACCACGCCGCGCGCCCGTCGATCGTGGGCAAGTACGACGAAGGCGGCGACTGGATCCTGCCGTCCACGGCGGAACTCACGCCCGCGCGCATCGCGCAGGTGATCGCGACGCGGCTCAAGCGCTTCTTCACCTCCGAAGCGATCGAGTCGCGCCTGAAATGGATCGCGGCCAAGGAGCGCGAGCTCGCGCTGCCGCGGCCGAACTTCCCGCGCGCCGCGCACTACTGCTCGGGCTGCCCGCACAACACCTCGACCGTGGTGCCGGAAGGCTCGCGCGCGCTGGGCGGCATCGGCTGCCACTACATGGTCACGTGGATGGACCGGCGCACCGACACCTTCACCCAGATGGGCGGCGAAGGCGCGACCTGGTGCGGGCAGGCGCCGTTCACCAACGAAAAGCACGTGTTCCAGAACCTCGGCGACGGCACCTATTTCCACTCGGGCTCGCTCGCGATCCGCCAGGCGATCTCGGCCAAGGTCAACATCACCTACAAGATCCTCTACAACGATGCGGTCGCGATGACCGGCGGCCAGGCGGTGGACGGCACGCTGTCGGTGCCGGACATGGCGGCACAGGTGCATGCCGAGGGCGTGCGCAATATCGTGCTGATGTCCGACGACATCGACCAGTGGCTGGGCCGCAAGGGCGAGTTCCCGCACGGCACCGACTTCGTCGGCCGCGAGCACCTCGACGCGGTGCAGAAGCGCCTGCGCGAAACGCCGGGCGTGAGCGTGCTGATCTACGAGCAGACCTGCGCGGCCGAGAAGCGCCGGCGCCGCAAGCGCAAGCTCATCGCCGATCCGCCCAAGCGCGTGTTCATCAACGAGGCCGTGTGCGAGGGCTGCGGCGATTGCGGGGTGAAGTCCAACTGCGTCTCCGTGCTGCCGGTGGAAACCGAATTCGGGCGCAAGCGCGCCATCGACCAGTCCAACTGCAACAAGGACTATTCCTGCGTCAACGGCTTCTGCCCCAGTTTCGTCACCGTGCACGGCGGCGGGGTGAAGAAGCGCAAAGGTTCGAAGGTCGAGGGATTGTTCGATTCACTGCCGATGCCCATGCTGCCGGCGCTGGAGCAGCCCTTCAACATCCTCGTCACCGGCATCGGTGGTACCGGCGTGGTCACCATCGGCGCGCTGATCGGCATGGCCGCGCACCTCGAGGGCAAGGGCACCAGCGTGCTCGACCAGACCGGCCTCGCGCAGAAGGGCGGCGCGGTCACCACGCACGTGCGCGTGGCGAAGGACCCCAAGGAAATCCACGCGGTGCGCATCGCCGCCGGCGAGGCCGACCTCGTGCTCGGCTGCGACATCGTGGTGGTGAACGACTACTGGGCACTGTCGAAGATCCGCGCCGATCGCACCCGGGTCGTGCTCAATACCTACGAGGCGATGCCGGGTACCTTCACCCGCAATCCCGACATGCAGTTCCCGGGTGGCGAAATCGTCGCCGCGGTGCGCCTCGCGCTCGAGGGCCGCGAGCCGGCGCTGATCGAGGCCACCGAGCTGGCCACCACGCTGCTGGGCGATTCCATCGCCACCAACCTGTTCATGCTGGGCCATGCCTGGCAACAGGGCCTGGTGCCGGTGAGCCTGGACGCGCTGATGCGCGCGATCGAGCTCAACGACGCCGCGATCGAGATGAACAAGCAGGCCTTCGCCTGGGGCCGGCTTGCCGCGCACGATCCGGCCAGGGTGCGCGCCGCGGCCGCCGCGCCGCCGCGCGCCAGCGACGTGATCGCGCTCGACGATCCGCATCGGCTGTCGCGCAACCTCGATGAGACCGTCGCGCGCCGCGTGGCCTTCCTCACGGATTACCAGGACGCGGCGTACGCGGCGCAGTACAAGGGCCTGGTGGATCGCGTGATCGAGGCCGAGAGAGCGCGGGCGAAGGGCCTGGGCGGCCTCGCCGAGGCCGTGGCCCGCTACGCCTTCAAGCTCATGGCCTACAAGGACGAGTACGAGGTCGCGCGCCTCTACACGCGCGGCGATTTCGAGCGGCGCCTGCGCGAGACCTTCGACGGCGACTTCACGCTGCGCTTCCACCTCGCGCCGCCGCGGCTGGCGAAGAGGGACGACGACGGGCACCTGGTCAAGCGCGAATATGGTCCCTGGATGTTCGGCGCCTTCCGCCTGCTGGCGAAGTTCAAGGGCCTGCGCGGCACCGCCCTGGACGTGTTCGGCTACTCCGCCGAGCGCCGCGAGGAACGCGCCTTGATCGGCGAGTACCGCAAGGCGGTGGAGGAACTCATCGCCGGCATCACGCCGGCCAACCATGCGCTGGCGGTGGAGATCGCGCAGATCCCCGAGCACATCCGCGGCTACGGGCACGTCAAGGAAGCGCACCTGGCGACGGCGCGCACGCGCTGGAGCGAGCTGATGGCGGCCTGGCGCATGCCGAAGGCGGAGCGCGGCGCGGCCTGAGCGCCACACGCCTGCAGCGGCGCTCCCGCCCGGAAGTCAAGGACCTGGCCTCGGTCCGGCGGGACGCAGGGCCCGCTGTTGACGCTGGCCGCGTCGCTCGCGAGGAACCCGAGCGCGGACCAAGGGCCCACGTGCGATACCGCACAGACCCACCGCGCAGCGTCGAATTGAAGTCTATCGCCGCCGCGATTCAGAGCTCGGTTCGACGCAGTTACAGATGCGAAGCAATCGCAAATACCTCCAGCGACTGCCGAGCGTCCTGGCGACTTGACCCAAGTCAACGCACGCTCGCGCGGACAGGGCCATTCTACAGTCGATCATCGGGAGTTCAGGTCATGAGGAATGGAATCGCCGCTTGCGTGCTGGGCTTGGCATTGGCCGCTCCGGCAGCCGTTGCCCAGGTCGACGAAGCCGGTGCCATGGCCCTGCTCAAGCAGAGCAAGTGCCTGAGTTGCCACAGTGTCGACAAGAAAAAGGATGGCCCCTCGTACCGCGAGGTCGCGGCCAAGTACAAGGGCAAGGCCGACGCCGAGGCGACCCTGACCAAGCACCTCACCGAACCCAGCATGGTCGAGATCGATGGCGAAGAGGAGGAGCACGGTGCGGTGAAGACCCGCGACAAGGCCAAGATCAAGAACCTGGTGGACTGGATTCTCTCGCTTTAGGGATGGGGCCGAGGTTCGGCCGCGCGGCACGATGACGCCTGCCGGTTGGCAAGGAGTAGGGATGCGATGGGTGGGTTGCGCAAAGGATCGACGGCAGTGCGGCGCTGGGGACTGGCGCGCACGGCGGGCGTCTTCGTCGTCGTGATGCTGCTGGCAAGCGCCCTGGTGGTGGGCGGTGCCGCGGGCGTGGCGTGGACGGAAACCGAGGAGTTCTGCATTTCCTGCCACGAGATGCGCGACAACGTCTACGCCGAGTACAAGGACACGATCCACGACCGCAATCGCAGCGGCGTGCGCGCGATCTGCTCGGACTGCCATGTGCCGCGCGAACCCGTGGCGCTGATCAAGCGCAAGTTCGAGGCCAGCTTCGAGCTCTATCACAAGCTGGTCGGCACCATCGATACCCCGGAAAAGTTCGAGGCCAAGCGCTACGAGCTGGCGCGGCGGGTATGGACCCGCATGAAGCAGACCGACTCGCTCGAATGCCGGAATTGCCACCATCGCGACGCGATGTCGGCTGAGCTGCAGACCGAGAAGGCGCAGCGCCGGCACCAGAAGGGGATTGATGAGGGACTGACCTGCATCGATTGCCACTTCGGCATCGCGCATTCGGAGCCCCAGGGTCCCGAAGGTCCACGCGACATGAAGGTCGAGCGCAACGCGGGACTGGATTGATTCGTGGAGGCGAAGGGCGCTTCCGGTCGGCAAATCGTGCAGCACCACGCAACGAAGGCGTAGGGGGAGCGGCCACATGAAGCATTCCAACGTATTCCTGTCACTGGCACTAGCGCTGGCATCGGCAGGCTGGACGGTGCCGGCCCGGGGTGCCACGCAGGCCGATGCGACGTCCGCCAGCGCGCCCGCGGTGGTCGCGGGCGCGCAGTGCGCCGAGTGCCACGACGCCGAAGCCAAGGCGCACGTCTTCCACAGAGATTGCGCCACCTGCCACGCCGGCGCGGTCGAGCATTCGCAGGCTGAACGACCGAAGAAGTTCAAGGTCGGCAAGCCCGGCACGGCCGAGTGCCTCGCCTGCCACTCGAAGGACGACCAGCGGGTGAACTTCGTCTTCGCCGAGCACAATCGCGCGGGCGTCGCCTGCGCCGATTGCCATGGAATCCATGCGCCGAAGGTGGTCCCCAAGGGACTGGCGATGGAGCAAGCCGGCGCCACCACCGCGCTTTGCGCGACCTGCCACCAGGATGTGCTGGTCCGGTTCTCGATGCCTTCGCACCATCCGGTACCTGAGGGTGGCGTGACCTGCGTAGGCTGCCACGACCCGCACTCGGGCGAACACACCCTGCTGACCAGCCGGACCGAGCGTTGCACCACGTGCCACCAGAACTTGCGCGGCCCACATGTGTTCGAGCATCCGGCGGCGGCCGAGGACTGCAGCAATTGCCACGATCCGCATGGCTCGCCGGTACGCAACCTGCTCACTGTCGGGCAGCCGGTGCTGTGCCTGCAGTGCCACTCCATCGCCAGCAACCGCCATGGCCGCAGCGGTGCCGCGAGCAACGCCCAAGTGGTCTCGGGCGCGGTGCTCAGGGACTGTGTTGCCTGCCACGGCGCCATTCACGGAAGTTCGACCGACCAGCACTTGCGGCACTGAATCCTCCCGGGGGATGCGCCATGAATACGAAAAGATCGAGTTCGCTCCTGCTGGCCGCGGCGATGACGACATCGACGGCCTCGGTGCTGGCACAGGATGAAGCGCCGGCAGGGGGTTGGTCGGTCCTCGACTACTCGGGATTCGTCGAGCCGCGGCTGTTCTACTTCAACTATTCCGATTCCAACACCTTCCTGCAGCGTTACGACTACCAGGAAGCCTGGGGCGGCAACACCCGCAACGGCTTCTACGCCGACACCGACCTGCTGGTGGTGGGCGCCGACGACGAGCGCAACGTCTTCGTGCTCGAGCGCAATGGATTCGGCCCCGACAGCAGTCGTACCGGGCTGGACTTCAACACCAGCGTGCTGGCGCTGACCGGCTACTGGAACGCCTACAAGTCGGCCGCCGGTTCGCTCGACTTCCTCTACAGCCCCGGCGTAGTCGAGGGCGGCGTGGACCCGACGTACTTCTTCCCTGCCGGTACCAACACCAACTCCGGCTACGTGGCGCGCTTCAACGACGACTCCGACCAGACCCGCTTCACCATCGACCGCGATACCTACGGAACCGGCATCAAGCTGAAGTCCGGATTGTTGCCGGGCGGCGGCGCGCTCTCGCTCAAGTACGACGGCTATTCGCGCGATGGCAACCGCTTCCAGACCTACGTGCTGGGCGGCAGCAACGTGACCGGCGGCGCGGCGCGGGTGCTGCAGCGCTGGCGCGGTTTCGACATGCCGGTCGACGAGAACATGAACCGCGCCACGATCACGGCCAGCGGTTCGCCGTTCGGGGTCCAGTTCAGCTACGAGGGATCGATCGAGAAGTTCGACAACGAGGCGCCGGACTTCCAGATCTCCGACTTCTCTTCCAACAGCGCGTTCCTGGTGCCGAGCCCGAACCCGCTGTTCTTCGTCCCCGACAGCACCTTGATCAGCAACAGTCTCCGCATCAACAAAGCCTTTGGCGCCACTGCGCTTGCAGCCGGATATGCGCTCACGGTCCTCGACCAGGACTCGTTCTCGGCGCAACAGGATGCCCGCGGCTACGACGAGGGCAAGATCGAGAACAACACGGCGTTCCTCAGCGTGAATTCCAACGCGCTGGGCAGCGTCGGGCTCGAGGGCTATGTCAAGTACCACGACCGCGACAACAGTTCCTCGTTCCCGGTGACCGGACTGATCAGCGCCACTACCGACCAGACCCTGGGCGTACGCATCGACAACATCCAGTCGCTCGACTTCGGCCTGTCCGCGAATTTCCGCCCGAGCTTCTGGCGCTCCAGCATCAATGCGGGATGGAAGCGTCAGGATACCGATCGCGACCTGACCTGGACCGCGGTGCGGGTGCCGGGCCTCAACGGGATCCAGCCGCAGCGCTCGCTTTATGCGGAGGAGTCGCTGTCCGATGAACTGTTCGTGGCCTTCGTGGCGCGGCCGATGGATGGCGTGATGTTGCGCATTACTCCGTCATACGAATGGGGCGACGACACCGGACTGATTACCGAGCCCGACGAGGCCTTCGTGCTCAAGAGCAGCGTGAGCTACGCCGCGAGCGCGGGCTGGCTGCTGAGCGGATACCTCAATTACGAGGATGGCAGCAATTCCAACAAGTTCTACACCGACGCGCTGACTGGTCCGGTCCGGGACGGCGAGACGGTCGACCAGGACTTGCAGGTCACGCGCAGCGCCGCGGGCGCCTCGTTCAACAAGCCGATCGGCGAGTGGATCAATGTCGCGGCCAGCGTGGGCTGGATGCAAACCGACTACGCGACCTACTTCCTGCAGTCGAGTCGGCGTCGATTCGAGGCGCCCAACAACGCCGTCGCCTTCCTTTTCGTCGACCAGCCGAACTACGACATCGACACCTATGTGATCTCGCTGACCGGCGATTGGCAGGCGCGCGATTCGCTACGCTTCAACGGCGGATACACCTATTCGGATTCGAACGGTCAGGTCGCCAGCGGCGTGGTCTACGATGAACTGCCGGCAGTCGATGCCAACGTCGACAGCGCGGTGCACACGCTCGAACTGGGCGTCGACTACGCGTTCTCGGACGCGCTCAACCTCGGCGTCACCTACACCTACGACTACTACGACGACAACGCCTACGACGATCTCAGCGGCAGCATGAACTCGATGATGATCGGGCTGTCGGTGAACTTCTAGCGCGACCGGTCCCGGCGCCGCGCGGAAGTCCATCAAGTAGCCGCCATTCACCGGGATGTCGGCCCCGGTGATGAAGCCGGTCGCGTCGGCAGAGAGGAACTCCACCGTGCGCGCGATCTCGCTGATCGACGGGCCGCCCCGGAGTCGCATCCTCCACGCTTTTGCCTAGATCGCCATGGTGTGCACCTCGTCTCCTGCCGGGTCAGAGCTTCCGCAGGTTGGCTTGGACACCCTGGTCAGTTTTCAACCCGCGGCAACAGGCCTCGTCCACGTCGAGCGCACCGCCCGGGCCCCTGTCGCACCCGCCTCGGCCGTGCGGCTACACTGCCCCGGATTCCTGCGGCGGGGCCTGCGATGAGGTCGCTCAAAGACGGCTGGTATGTCGCGGGTGCCGACGGCGTGGCGGCGGGCCCGATGACGCGCGCGGAAATGCAGTCCGCGAGCGCGCGCGGCGGGTTTCCGCCCGATGCGCTGGTCTGGCACGTCGAAATCGCCGAGTGGCGTCCGCTGTCGGCGGCGGCCCTGGCATCGCCTGCGGCCGACGCCGCGCGCTCGGCGACCAGTGCGCAATCCACGCTCGCGGAGCGCGTGACCTTCGAAGCCCCGCATTCGGGCACGCGCCCTTCGCCGCCGAAGCAAAGTGCCGCGCAACGCCGCGCCCAGGCCCAGCAGCGACGCCAGGGCAGCGCCAGCCATGACGATGGCCAGCGCCTGCTGTCGGCCTCGGCCGCGGAACGCAAGCAGGCCATGGGCGCGATGAAACCGGCGGCGGCATCCGCCTCGGCACCGGGGCAGGCCGCGCACCCGGGTGCCCTGCGCTCGCCGGCACCCATTCTGCCGGGGCGCGCGGGCGCGAAGACCGCGGCCAAGGACACGAACCCGAGTGGGGTCGCCGCGCTCGAGTGCCTGCGTCGCTTCATCGCGCGCGCCATCGACACGCTGACCCTGGGCGTGGTCGGCGCGATGGTCGTGTGGCACTACGCCCTGCGTACCGTGGAGGATGGTCCCGAGCTGCCGAATTTCCTGCTGGGCGCACCGACGCCCGTGGCCCTGTGGCTGCTGGCATTCGCGGTCATGGTGCCGCTCGACGCACTGATGCTCGCGATCGCCGGCACCACGCCGGGCAAGGCCCTGCTCGGCCTGCGCGTCACCGCCAGCGACGGCGCGCGGCCAAGCCCGGCCGCGGCCGTGCAGCGCGCGCTCGGCGTATACGTGCGCGGGCTCGGCCTCGGCATTCCCTTCCTCGCCTTCTTCACCCTGCCGGTCGCCGGCGCACGGCGCATGAACCATGGCCGCACGCGCTGGGACGAAGGCGCCAGGCTGGTGGTCGTCGCCGCACCGCTTTCAGGCGGCCGCTGGCAACTCGCGCTGGTGGCCTTCATCGCTGCATGGGTGGCCGTGAGTTCGGGCCTGTGGGAGCAGCTGCTGTACGGCAGCGGGTTGCTGCACTGAGCAATCGATCGCGCAACCCCCATCTGCAGGATCGTCCGATGAATTCGCGCAAACGCCGCTGGCCCTGGTTGATCGCGCTGCCGCTGGTCATTGCGTGCGCCTACCTGGCCGCATGGCCGGTCGCGATAGACCCCGTGGCGTGGACGCCGCCGCGCGCGCCGGCAGCCGCAGGCGTGTACGCACCCAATGAGCGCCTGCGCGAAGTCGAGCGCCTCGCCAGCGGCGCGCTCGTGGGTCCCGAGTACATCGACATCGATGCGCCGGGCCGGCTCACCACCGGCACGCTCGATGGGCGCCTGCTGCGCCTGGATGCCGACGGTCGCAACCCGGTCGAGATCGCCAACACCGGTGGCCGTCCGATCGGCCTGCGCATCCTGCGCGACGGCGCGCTGATCGTCGCCGATGGCGCCAAGGGCCTGCTGCGCGTATCGCCAGCCGGCGCGATCGAGGTCCTGGCCACGGGTCATGATGGCGTGCCCTTCGGACTGGCCGACGACGTGGCGGTCGACGCCGCGGAACGCCATGCGTACTTCACCGACGCCTCGAACCGCCACGGCGTCGACGATCACCTGAACGACATCCTCGAGCACGGCGGGCGCGGCCGCCTGTTGCGCATCGACCTCGCCACGCGCGAGACCACGCTGCTGCGCGACCGGCTTGATTTCGCCAACGGCGTGGTGCTCGGCCCCGACGAGCAATTCCTGCTGATGAGCGAGACCGGCAGCTATCGCGTACTGCGCCATTGGCTGGCGGGCCCGCGCGCGGGCGAGACCGAAGTCTTCGCCGACAACCTGCCGGGCTTTCCCGACAACATCACGTTCAACGGCCGCGACCGCTACTGGGTCGCGCTGGCCAATCCGCGCAACGCGGCGCTCGATCGCCTGGGACCGTATCCGCGCCTGCGGAAGGTCGTGGCGCGCCTGCCGCAGTTCCTGCGCCCGCAGCCGGTGCGCCATGGCTACGTGGTCGCGCTGGCCCTCGACGGTCGCGTGATCGAAACCCTGCAATACGCCGGCGACGACGCCTATGCGCCGGTCACCACCGCGCAGGAGTCCAACGGCTGGCTGTACCTGGGCAGCCTGGACCAGGCCGGGCTCGCGCGA
>Ga0209254_10000162_pt1 | contig 45753 bp, 41 predicted proteins | sample FrelakmetDIP11DI_FD_187148 | JGI IMG/M metagenome (GOLD analysis project Ga0209254, IMG submission 187148) | Freshwater lake sediment microbial communities from the University of Notre Dame, USA, for methane emissions studies - DIP11 DI (SPAdes)... | ecosystem: Environmental > Aquatic >... | reverse complement strand
CCAGTCGGTTAGCATCCCTTGCACAATCTGCGGGCGGGCGCGGTTGATCTCACTCTCGATCGCCGCTTGGATGCGCTGCCGTTCATACTGCGACATGATCATGTAATTGGTATTCAGTTCTTTTCGCATCGCTCGAATCTTGTTTAGTTGATCTCGATAGTTGCTCATTGTCTCTACTCCTTGATTTGGAATTTCGCATAAATTCACGATACCGATCGGGCGGTTCTGGTACTAACCAGCGCCGCCGATCTAGATCGGGATCGGGTAGACTGTGTCCCTCTTGCTGCTTCGCTTGTGCTTCGGCTTCTTGCGCGGCATACTCGCCTGATTGCTCGTAAAACTTCATGCACGTCGAGCACCCATGCACCCGCCGCCGGCATTTCAAAACCGCTTCACGTGTCAACGGATGGGCGTCAACTGTTTCCTTCGGTACTTTGAACATGCGCTGCCCGATCTGCTGCCACTGCCAACCCTGCGGGAAGCGTTGATCGTCGTTGTCGCCGCCGTAGAACGGATTCTCGCTGTAGACGGTGACTTCACCGATCGCCTTTTGCATCTGCAATGCGCCATGATGAGACATGGATAGCGCCACAGCCAGATCGATCTTGCGTGCCGTCTTTTCTTTCGCCAGTCTCAAGCCTCTGGGCGTCTCTAGCGCCACAGCGTTTAGGACGTGTTCCGTCAATACCTTGTCGCCGCTGTGGACAATGCCGCCCGTGTCAATCGCATCGAATAAGGCTTGATCGGCTTCCACGCGGCCCGATGTTTGGGGCAGTTCGATCACGCGGATACCTTTTTTCTCCCAACTGATCGCCAGCGTATGCAGTTGATAGGGATCGATGACCACCGCATCGACTTGACCGGCGTCATGCAAGCGCAGCACCTCCGCGCCGATCGTCATCTCTAGATCAACTGTCGGTTTGCCGCCGCGCAGTAGACCGCGCTTGGGCGTCCAGGCTCGGCTATACAGCACTTCGATTTTGCCTGTGAGACTGTTGTAATGCGTGCCACACAGCGCCGTCAAATCGCGGCTTGTGCTTGCATCCGCACCGAGCACCAACCGCCGACGATCGCCCTCGGCTAGTCGCTGCACTTCGGGCGAGAGACACGCGGCCCATTGTTCAGCCGTGACGAATTGCGATTCACCCGATGTGCGCTCATTCAAGTGGAAGCGTTTATAGGTATTCTCGCGGAGCGTGTCATGTTGATCGGCATAGTAGGCCGCCGCCTCTTGGGGCGTGCCACGAAAGCAAAGCCGCTGCGCTTCCTCGCCCGCCGCATGAAACACCAGCAAGCCGCCGCTGATGAAGATCGGCCAATCCGGATCAATGCGTTGACCGACCAGCCCGCGATCGACGATGTTGTGCCATACTTCGCTTTCACCTAAGTGACCTGCATAACTATCGCAAACACGCAAGCATGGCAAGCCGTAGAATCGACCGGGCGGGGGTGTCATTTCTTCCCACGCCCGGATGCCTGCCTCATAGATCACGCCCCAACTCTCAGTGTGCGAAGTGGTGATGAAGTTCGCGCCCGCGTTGCCTGTCGCGTCAACGGCCAGCGCCGTGAGCGTGCTGCCTGTCGGCTCGAAAATGATCTGATTCTTGGTGATCTTGCAATTGCGCCGCAAGTAGGGATGCCGCCCGATCATCTCTATGATTTCTTGAAACTGTCGGGACGTGCTTTGATCTAAGTCGTTCGCACAAGCGAAGTGCTGCCCCGGCAAGGCAAGCCAGCGCCAGCACAACAGGAAAGCGTTTAACGCGGTTTTGCCCGACTTCTTGATATTCGACACGGCGAGAGTAGTTACCGTGTCCCTGTGCGCCGCCCATGCGTTCAGCGCCGCCCGCTGCCATGCCTCTAAGCGAATCGGCAAGCCGTCAACGCCAATCCAACCATGCTCACTTTCAGCCCATGACACCGGCCCGATCTCGCGCCAGTGTTGAATGAGTTCATCCGTTGCCGTTGTCATCGCCTGTCACCTTATACGATGCTAGAATCTGCGCCGCTTCACTGTTGCCGTTGTCATCGTCGTGCAATGCCGCAAAATCACGCCATGCTCTGATCTCCGCACCGGCAAGCCAACCCCAAACTTTTAGACCGCTGTGGAAGTTCTCAGACGATTCTTGCATCCATTGCCAAAGCAATTCAGCCGCCGCACCAAAACGGCAAGCCTGTTTGGAGACACGACCGCGCGCGCCGTCTGTTTCGACTTCAATCAATACGCTGCGCTCGATCTCTGCCATGCCGACCGTGATCGGCTTGCCCGCCTCAGTTCTGGCAAGATACGATCGTGCGCCGTGCGTGAATGATGCTGTGTTGCCTGTCTCAAATTGACCGTCGTTACTCATTCGTGACCCCTAAATGTGCCGACAAAGTTTCAGTACTTAAGCGTTCAATATGTTCAAAAGTCGGCATTTTCGCGCCTTCATTTTCTGCATATACGGGCGAAAGACCCCAAAACATCACGCTAACCATCGTTCACTAATCCGCACATTTGCCACTGACCACCACATCTAGGTGCGAGCCGACAATGCATCTTGTATGTTCATCCGCCAGTGCATCGTGTATGTTAATTGCGTTGGAACCGCCAGTGCATCATGTACTTGAGTGGCGGTTCGGAACGCTCTTCCAACAGTCATCTGGTCTCTTGTGGAGCGACTCTCCAATAAGCAGGTGGTTAGAGTGCCTGACAGCCAATGCTTGAAAGCGGCTGAAAACAAGCAACTTCCCGCATCCGGCATGGCGTTCAAGGATGACTCCGCTAACGCTGGCGAGTTCTGCTTGGGCAGTGGAAGCCGTCATTTGTGCATTCAAGGCTGGCGGTTGCCACATACGCTCATATGCAAGATGCATTGGCGGTTCGATCACGATTCTGATGATGCAACATGCACTGTCGGTCCGCATCTAGGCAAACCGTATATGCGGGAGTACGTTTTCTTGCCAGTGCTGCACGCTAATTTGCCACATATAGGGCTGACTCCCTGCCCGCGCCGATTGCGGAGCATTGCGGCCCGCTGCCCTCGCGGGCGCGGCGTCATGCTTCATTCAAATCAGGCTATCATCTATCACGCGCCTAAAGGCGCGCGTGATGGTGATGATAGTTTGCCCTTCATAGAGTGACACCGGATGATAGTTTGTGGTAGGTGATACTTCATTCCTCATATGCCAACCCCTTATCGGTCAACGCATATATCGCCGCCTGACCCTGACCGCCTGCGTCAACGCGCTGCGTGTATCCCTTTTCGACCAGATCGCGCGCGGCATTTTTCGCGCTGCCTTCGGCTACAGAATCGGCGCGCATGCCGATGTCTTTTAGCGCTGCCTTGCCGTCGTTCGCCTTCAAAAAGCGAATGACGTACCGCTCGGCTTTCGTCAGCCTCTCACGCTTACCGCTTGTGCTGACCATGTCCGGCGACAGGTTGAAACTGCCTTCAGCGAAGTTAGCCAACGCCGCAAACTTGAACGGCTCCACGTCGCGCGCCTTGTCGAATTCAAAAACAATGTGGGGATCGTCCGTTTTCTTCTGGACAATAATCAACGCATCAACCGCGCCCTTGATCGCCGTGCTGCCGCGATACTGCCCGGCCTTGTTGACGTGGTGAATCACTACGATCGCGCTGTTGGTGCGCTCCGCGATACCGCGCAAAGCGCGAAACACCGGCTGTGTATCCTTCACGGCGTTTTCATCGCCGCCCGGAATGACATCGGCCAGAGCGTCAACGATGATAAAGCGCGCGCCCGTTTCCTCGATTGCCGCCTCGATCGCCAGCACATCAGCCAGCGATAAAAGATCGAATTGTTCGATCGTCGTGAAATAGATCGGCGTGTCCGGCCCGGCGTCGTGCCCGCGCAAAACATCACTCAACCGGCGATACATGCGCCGCTTACCGCTTTCCTCATCGATGATCAACACCGGCGATTGGCGAGTCGCAAAGTCAATCCAGCGTTCACCACGCGCCACACAAGCCGCCGCGTCAAGCATGGCATAGGTTTTGCCGCTGCCACCCTCGCCAGCGAGCATGGATACACTAGGTGCGCTGTATTGGCGTTCGATGATCCATTCGATTTCCGGTTGCGGCTCTAATGCTTCCTGCGCTGTGTGCAAGGTATAGCGCCGTTTGGCGTATGCTTCCGGCTCTAGTAGGGCTTGCACTTCTGCGAGTGTGTAGTCACCTTCATCGAAGGGCGCGCCATTGGTGCTGAATACATGAAAATGACCCTCGTGGTAATTCCACGTTGCGCTATGATGTACGTCCGTGCCCGGTCGCTTCCATAGCTCTACACCGTCTTTTCTGCCCGCCAATGTCCAATCATGCCGCGTGAGGATGTCATATACTGCGCTGCGCTCTGGCGTGTTTGACGGTTGCGCCGTTGCGTTAGTAGTTTCGTCTAACATACGGGCACACTCGATCAATTGATCACGCTCGGCGGGCGAGATGATAGGAATATCGCGCAAGTCACCTTGCAAGAGGCTATAATCCGGCGAAGGGTAGCACACCGAAAAACCACCTTCCGATCGGGTTTCGATCAGCGTGGTATTGCCGTCTTTGTCTGGCTTATGCCCCGGTATGTTGCGCGGCGTTCTGGCGAGTTTTTCGTTCTTGTCGAAGATTGTTTCACAGCGATAATGAGCATGCCGCCCGCCGTGCATGGTTTTTTCAATGACCAATCGCTTGGTCAGACCCGGCATGTTGCGTTCGACCGCCGCCGCCCATATGTCGAAGGTTGCCGCCGATTCGTGATCAATCATCTCCGCGCCGCCGCTGCGTCTGCCCGTGAGATACCCGATCGCGCGGTTGGATTGACTGAACCATTGACGGATGGTGTCATCGTCCGGTATATCGTCCGGCCATTTTTCGGCGGTCGATTTCGCGGGCAGTATGGCGGGCATGACACACAGATCGCCCTCGTGGGCATACTCTAGCGCCGTATCAACGAATGACACCGGCGCGCGTTTACCGTTCGGTGAGTGAACGATCGGCGCGTCGAAGTCCGACATATCGTCCGGCATGATACCGACCGGCTCAAAATCAAGATCGAGTAGATCGGTCATGCTTCACGCCTCGCGCGCTCGATCTTCCGTAATGCGGCGCGGTATCGTTTCTTCTGTGCTTCCGGCACATCCTTGCGCTTGATCCATTCGCGCAATTGCGCCTCGGAGAATTCCGGCCACTCAATGCCGATCGTTTTTGTCGGCCATGCGCGCCGCTTCACGATTGCACCTCGGCGACTTCCGGCGCGGCTTGCGGTTGCTCGTCGTCGTCGCCCAGAAGATAGGCGATCACGTCCGCGATCAGATCGTCAAGTTGATCGGCGTCATCGGGCGACATTTTGCACCGCCCGGGGTTGCTGGGGTTGCACCGGCGAAGTTTCGGCAGGGAGTAGGCCCGCTCGCTGGAGACTTTCACGAATAAGCAATGCCGCTTGTGGCGCTAAGTCGCGCCGTTCGGCTTGCGCCAATTTCAACAGGGCTTGACGTTCATCCTCTCGCAAATGCACACGTAATGCAGTCATCGCACCTCCAACAAAAAAACAGAATCGCGTTTGCGACTCTGTTTTATCATGCGTGACTCTGACTTGACTCTTAATTTGCTATGAATTGCCTACGGCTTTTTGAGATTGCGCCAACCGTGAAAAGTTGATTCAGCCACGGCAAGATCGCCGTTGGGGGCAATGCCGAAATTGTTTTCAAGCCATTCAGCCATTGCGGGGCGATCAAATTCGTTCATGCTGTCCCATGCCTGAATCGCCGCTCTCTTTTCGCCTTTTGTTTTGGGCGGTTGCCCTGTGCCGCGCCACGGTGTAGGGGGTAATTGTGCTAGTGACCGATTGTACTTCATTTCGATTTCGGCTAGTTGAGCCTGCGCCGCGAGAATCGCGTCCTCGCCCGCCCCATTAGCCTTGAGACGTTCGATCAATTCGCGCTGTTCATCAGCCAGAAACAGAAATGCCATTTTTCCCATATCATCACCCCACAAAGCAAAAGCCGCCCCATTGACGCGGGCGGCTTGCCTGTTGTAAGATGAAACTGTCAGCCGCCCTTCACGGCTTGACTGTGCGCCCGGATGCTGCTAACATCACGGGCGCGTTCATTTGCGCTATTGTATCACGACTTCTGCCCGGTCTGACATGGCAGTTTGAAAAAAACAGATCGGCCAAGTCGGTTTGCGGTTTCTGTCCGTCTAGTGGTAGCGCTGCTGAGAAAAAATCACGCGATTGACTACCAAACACGATGATGTTTGCATCGCCCGTAGGCTCGTATCATCGCTGGCATCGCGGCGCGTGGAAATTGTTTGGCAAGCTGCCGAAGTGAGCTGGCACTCTCGCAGCTTTTCAATGCGACGCTATGGTATTGTGGCAAGACTAGAAATCGAAACTCACAAGGCGAAAGGAATTCCCATGTCCAAAGTTGATGATCTCGTCAAGGATTTTCTTGCTCAGAAAAAGATCGCGGTGGTGGGCGTTTCCGATAAACGCGATACCGGCTGCAACGCAGGTTACAAGAGGTTCAAGGAAGCCGGCTACGAGGTGTATGCGGTCAATCCGCGTATCACGACTTTCGAAGGCGCGCCATGCTACCCCGATTTGAAATCGATCCCCGACAAGCCGGACGCCGTGTTCATTCTGGCCAATCCCAAAATCACCGACTTGATCGTCCAGCAGTGCGTGGAACTGGGCGTCAAGCACGTGTGGATGCACTGCATGATGGGGACGAAGCCCGGCGCGGGCGGCAGCATGAGCAGCGTGTCGCAGGATGCGGTGCGAATGTGCCGCGAGAACGGGATTAGGGTGATTCCCGGCACGTGTCCTAATCAATTCCTGAAGCCGGACTTCGGTCACGTGATCATGCGCAAGATGTTTCGTGGCTTGGGGTATCTTAAGGTCAGCGAGACGCCGGCCGTGAAAGCCTGAAGGCAGGCCCATTGCTTAGCGCTTAACCTGGCCGGTGCAGCGTCCGCTTGGCGGTCACGCAACACGAGCGTCCAATCTCGCTGTACCTATTCCGTTGAGTTGTCTCCCTCAGCTGGGCGGTGCATTTCACTTTTTGGGCAGACTCTCGTTTTGGTCTCCGACCGCGTCCTCGCGGTCGGCTGGCGTGTCGCGCAACGCCCGCGGGGACGCGGACTTAGAGCAACTTTGCCTCTAAGTTGAAATGCGCGCTCAGCTGGGGAGGGGCTAGACAGCCATGATACAATGAAGTGGGGTGTTGGATATGTCTGCTCCAATCCTCATTACCAAACTGTACATCCCGCCAGTCTGCTCCTATCAAGTGCCTCGACCGCGCTTAGTCGAACGGTTGAACGCAGGACTCACTCGTAAGCTCGTGCTCGTCTCGGCCCCGGCCGGTTTTGGCAAAACCAACCTGCTGGCCGAATGGGCCGCCACACATCATCCTCCCGTGCGCGTGGCCTGGCTGTCGCTCGACCAGGCGGACAATGACCCTGCGCGGTTCCTCACCTATTTGATTGCCGCTCTGCAGCGTGTTCACGAACCGATCGGGCAAGATATGTCCAGCGCGTTTTCCGATCCGGCGGGCGGTGTTGCGTGCGATGAGAGCGCATGGGTTGAAGTCATTCTGACCGTGCTGATCAATCAAGTCTGGGCGCTGAACGACCCGGTGGTGCTGGTGCTGGACGACTATCACCTGATTCACGCGCAGGCGGTCCACGATGCGCTGGTGTTCCTGTTGTGCCATTTGCCGGACAACTGGCATGTGGTTGTCTCCACTCGCGCCGATCCACCCCTGCATCTGGCTCGTCTGCGGGGCCGCGGACAGTTGTTCGAACTGCGCCAGAACGATCTCTGCTTTTCGCCCGACGAAGCAGCAACTTTTCTCAATGACGTCATGGGGCTGCAGCTCAATGCCCAGACGGTAGCCGCGCTCGCCACCCGCACGGAAGGCTGGGTGGCGGGGCTGCAAATGGCCGCCGTCTCGATGCAAGGGCGCCAGGATATGCAGGCCTTTGTCGACGCGTTTACGGGCAGTCAGCATCAGGTTTTGGACTATCTGGTCGAAGAGGTGCTGCAGTGCCAGACCGAACAAGTGCAGAGCTTCCTGCTGCAAACCTCCATTCTCGATCGCATGTGCGGCTCGCTGTGTAATGCCGTGACGACCGGTCACAATAGCCAGGCCATGCTGGACTGGCTGGAGCACGCCAATCTGTTCGTGTATTCACTGGACGATCAACAGCATTGGTATCGCTATCATCATTTGTTCGCCGATCTGCTGCAGCACCGGCTGCAACAGACTCAGCCTGAATGTCTGCCCGATCTGCACCGGCGGGCCAGCGACTGGTACGAGAGCCAGCGCCACTGGTCGTCCGCCATTGACCATGCCCTGGCCGCGGGCGATGTGGAGCGTGCGGCCCAATTGATAGCGCACAGCTCGGACCCGATCGGTCTGTCGGCCAACGCTGAGCCCGCCACGATCGATCCGCTCAGCGATCGCGAACTGGATGTCTTGCGCTTGCTCGTCACCGATCTGTCGAGCACGGCGATTGCCGCGCGGCTTTACATCTCGGTCAACACCACTCGATCGCATATTCGCCACGTCTACGACAAGCTCAGCGCGCACAGCCGTTACGAAGCAATTGTTCGCGCCCGCGAACTGCATCTCGTTTAACACCTGCCTCCTGTTGCCTCCCGCCCGTTTTCACGTGCTGGATCACCCACCTGATTCACCCAGTGTGTGATGACAATTCACCCATCCTGCGCTTAGACTATGAGCATGCGGCCAGCTGGCTACCGTCCGGACCGTTGCCGGTTCGACGAAGGAGGATGCCGCATGACAAAGACTGCGCAACTCGAGCAGAAAACGTATCAAATCAAAATCGATGGTGAGCTGCCTGAATCATGGTCGGACTGGTTCAACGGGCTGCTAGCTGAAACTCAGACCACGGCCGACGGTTCGATCATCACCACCTTGTCTGGTCCCGTAGTCGATCAGGCAGCACTGCACGGCATCTTGGACAGGATTCGCGATTTGAATTTGAAGTTGATCGCCGTAACGGAGCTGGGACCTCAGATCCATGACACGCTGAGACGCTGACGTATGGCTGAAGGGCGCGCTTCTGACTCACAGACCCAATCTGCACAGGAGGTATACCATGTCACTTAACCGGGGATTTTCTATTTCGCTCAAGCTGTTGGTGATCCTGCTGGTGGCGTTGACTGTCGCAAGCGTTGCGAGCGCGGCCAAGTCTACGCCGGCCGCCAATCAGATCTACGTTCACAATCAAGTAACCAAAAATGGTGTGGCGGTCATTGATGAGGTCATCGCCGCCGAGGACGGCTGGATCGTTGTGTACAAGCGGGCTGACCTGGCGACTGATATGATCGTTGGCTATGCGCCGGTGGCCAAGGGCACCAATCAGGGCGTGCGGGTCACCCTCGACAACGCCCGTCTCAAGGACATCTCCACCCTATGGGTCCGGTTGCATGTGGACAAAGACAAGAAGGGTGTCTTTGAGTGGGGTCGGGGCAAGCCGCTGGCCGACTTCCCGGCTGCGGAAAAAGGTCAACCCGTGATCACGACCTTTGGTACGACTGGTTCTGGCGCCGATCTGGCGCTGACCCCTGCGATCAGCGTGAAGAGCCAGGCCACCAACGCGAACAGCATCGTCTTCGACTCGGTAACGACGCCCGTCGATGGCTGGGTGGTCATCTACAAAGACGCGACTCTGCGTCCCAGTGAAATCGTCGGGCACGTACCGGTGTATCACGGCGTGAATCGGAACGTGAAAGCGGCGATCGAGGCCTGGCGAATCGGGAAGAACAACACGCTGTGGGCGGCACTGTATGAAGACAAGGCCACCCAGAAATTGATGGAAGTCGGTCACATGGGCCTGACCCGTGGCGATCCACTGTATCTGTACAACGGACAGCCGGTCGTGGCGGCTTTTGGATCCCAGGCTCCGTGATCGTCACTACGTGGATGGGATTCGACTTCACCCCAAGGACAAAGTGTAATCAGTCAGTGAGTCAAAGAGCTGTTCAGCATGGGCCGTTAGCGTCGGCCTGAATCCAGGCTTCAATCCGTGGTCGAGCGGTTGAAGCCTGGTGTTTTGAAATCTATGCCTAGACTTCGCGGCTGTTTTGCGAGTCTTTTCGTTTGACCGTTGCACCGCTTGCGCCTATAATCGCGCTAACCTCGCCGGGGGAAAGGCGCCATGGCCGAACAACCGCACGAGATGATCGTGATCAAAAACTTATATAAATGGTTTGGCGCATTGTGCGCAGTCGACAACGTGAGTCTGACGGTGCCGGCGGGGAAGGTGCTGGTCGTCATCGGCCCCAGTGGTTCCGGCAAGTCGACAGTGCTGCGCTGCATCAATCACTTGGAAACGCCCAGTAGCGGCGAGGTGTGGGTGGACGGCATCAAGCTGACGCACAGTCACAAGAGCATCAACGCCATCCGCGCCGAAGTGGGCATGGTGTTTCAGCAGTTCAACCTCTTTCCTCATCTGACTGCGTTGGACAACATCGTGCTGGCGCAGCGCGTCGTGCGTAAGCGCAAAGAGGATGAAGCCCGACGCATGGCCGTTCAGCAGCTGGAGCGGGTGGGCATCCCTGAGAAGGCCAGCCAGTATCCGGGGCAACTCTCGGGCGGGCAGCAACAGCGTGTAGCGATTGCGCGGGCGCTGGCGATGAATCCTAAAATCATGCTGTTTGACGAGCCGACCAGCGCGCTCGATCCGGAAATGATCAAGGAAGTGCTGGACGTGATGCTGGAACTGGCCAAGAGCGGCATGACGATGGTGGTGGTGACGCACGAGATGGGGTTTGCGCGCAATGCCGCCGATGGGGTCATCTTCATGGATAACGGCTCGATCGTGGAGAGCAACACGCCCGATCAGTTTTTCAACGCTCCGCAGGAAGAGCGATCGCGCTTGTTCCTGAGCCAGATATTGCATTGAGCCAATTCAGACTTCAGAAATCAGAAGACAGAATTCAGGAAACGTTCTGGATTCTGTCTTCTTATTGCCGGGAGGTCATTTGTCAATCATCGTCGACGCACACGAGGATATTGCCTGGAACACGCTGTGTTTCGGGCGCGACTACTTGCGCAGCGCGTATGACATTCGCCGTCGTGAAGAGAACGGGCCGGTTGAAGCGGTGAACGGTGTGGCGATGTTGGGTTTGCCGGAGTGGCTAAAAGGCGGCGTGGCCGTGATCGGTGCGACGTTGTTCACGCCGCCCGAGCGGCGACGTACCAGCCTGCTCGAACAGCACTACAGCGATGCGAACGAGGCCCACGCGCTGGCTCTGCGCCAGATCGAGATTTACGAGCGCATGGCACAGCAGAGCAACCAAATAAAACTGATTCGCGCTAGCGCAGATTTGGAAACAGTGCTGAGAACGTGGGATGATTTCGATCCGACGCTGCCCGAAGATCCGAAAAGAGATGAGCGGCAGGTCGGGTTGGTGTATCTCATCGAAGGCGGCGATTCAATCCGCGAACCTGCCGAAGTGGAATGGTGGCACGAGCGCGGCGTTCGCCTGATCGGTCCGGCGTGGGCCGGGACGCAGTACTGCGGTGGCACCGATGAGCCGGGGCCGCTGACGGCGGCGGGCGTCGATCTGCTCAAGCACATGCGTCCGTTCAACCTGGTGCTCGATCTCAGCCACATGGACGAGCGGGCGTTTCTACAGGCGCTCGATCAATACGACGGGCCGATCATCGCCAGCCACTCGAATCCGCGCGCGCTGACCAACAACACCAATCGCCACCTCAGCGACGAAATGATCAAGGCGCTGATTCAGCACGATGGCGTCATCGGCACTTTGATCTTCAACAAGTTCCTGCTCAGAGACTGGGAGCACGAACATCCGCGCGACGCGGCGACGGTGGAGACGGTGGTGGCAGCGATCGATCACGTCTGCCAGATCGCGGGTGACGCGCGGCACGCGGCCATCGGCACAGACTTCGACGGCGGCTTCGGGATGAAGTCAACGCCGGCGGGCTTCGATACGGTGGCCGACTTGCAGATCATCGCGCCCGCGTTGGAACAGCGCGGGTATGTAGCAGCGGATGTAGAGTTGATCATGAACGGGAATTGGGTGAGGGTGTTGAGTGGGGCGCTGGGGTGATATGGAGAAGAGCGCTGAAACTTGCAAGTCCAACCGGTCGCGTTCAACCGCTCGCGTAGCGAGTCGGCGGCAACACGGGGTTGGGCGCTGACTTGAGTATTGTTGTTACCCCTGATCAGCGAGCTTCTCCCAAGATGGGACAACTCCCAGCTGTTGAAGCAGCCCTAGCCCATCAGCAACTTCCCAGATTTCAACGATTTTCCCATCAACGATGTGATGGATGTTGATCCCCGTATTCTCGAAGTGCTTGTCCGTGGGAGCGATGCCGAAAAGTCTACCGCGATGTGTGCCTCGGGCTGTCCAATGCTCAACCACGATATCTCCTTCGGCAATGATGTGTTCAAGCGTGTAACGCATATCAGGAAAAGCGGTTCGCCACATCGCGGCGAGTGGCTTGAAGCTTTCAGGCGTCATCTCTTGTCCATTGAGGGCAAACCTTGCGGGAAATATCTCATCTACAACATTCGGATTCCCCTCGTTCTCGAATTCCAGACGGTAGCGACGAACGACAGCTTTGTTTTCTTCTGTTGATGACATGGCCTGCCTCCATCTTTTATAAGGGTGAACCGTGCGAGTTGCCGCCCAACTCTTTTTTACCCACTGACTGCGGGATAATACCGTGAATGACGGTATTGTAGCGCAAAACAGGTGATAATGCCTTAGGAACACACGCTGTTCTATTCCGTTGTTCGAAGATTCGCCGTTCTGCTCAAACTGCGGCTAGCGGGAACATCTTTCGTGGTAACCCACACATCCACCCACCACGCGATGTGATTCTCGTCGAGGAGCGAGAAGGCTACGGCGTGCGGCATGTCAGGGGAAATCTGCACGGGATCGAAATTGGCGAGAGGTTCGAAGGAGCCGTTGGCCTTGAAGCGATCGGCATACGTCGGCCCGGCGCTGCTGTGCGCGACGATATAGACGGTATACTCATTCAGTCGTTTGGGATCAAGCCCGCGCTGCGAGGCAAGGCAACGCGCGTAATGATCAAAAACTTTGGCCGCGAACAAGCGCGCCGATCGCAGTTGGATGCGATCCCAGCCGCTGTTATACGCCAGTACCGCCAGCGTCAGTCGGCCCTGCGCCTGGCGGATGACCTCATTCAGCGTATTGGTGCCCCATTCCAAATTTGCTTCCGGCTTCAGCAGCGTGCGCGTGCGCGGCCTCCACGTGAAGCCCGTCTCGTACGGCATGATCTGCAGCAAGCCTACTGCTCCCGCGCGGCTGATCAAACGCGGATTGCCCTTTGATTCTTCTTCGATCAGGGCTGCGACGAAATTCGGATCGAGGCCGTTCTCTTTGGAATGCTTCGTGATGAGGTCTGCCCACTGCGTGATGTTGGACTGCCAGTAGGAGCACAGCGCGGACTCTGCAGCATGCGTGGTCAATGGGTTGGCTAGACCCACCACCGTCGTCACGATCAAAATGGCTAACGTGACACGTAAACCTAGTTTCATGGCGCAATAGTCTACCACAAAACTCGCAAAAGATCGGCTAGGTCAAATTCCTCGGCTTATGTCGGATACGCCACCACACGCCGATCGGGTAGCCGATCATCTTGGCGATATCACCCGCCACACGAATGACGGGCACCCACCCGATCGCTTTGAGCTGGCCCGATCGGTTCAGGTCGCGCATCAGCGGGTTCAACCGTTGATAAGGCCGCTTGAGGTACAACGCAACGCCGACGACATAGAGCAGCAGGAACCAGGGACTGAGCGTACTAAGCAGGGCAATCGTTGGAATGCCGATAAGATACGTGCCGTAGCGGATGAGATGACGTTTCAACCACAGATTCGCTTTGCCGTCGCCACGCGCGTAGAGATAGTATTGCCTGAAGAACGACTCTAATGATCCGCGTGGTTTGAAGTAAGCGATCGCTTCTGGCGCAAACCCAAACGATCCATATTTCCTCAGCAGCGCAAAATCGAAGACCAAATCCTCGCCGTAGTCCAGCCATTCGGGATAGCCGCCTACGGCTTGCCACGCTGCTTTCGTAAAGGTTACACTGCGGCTGGACGGCAGAAACTTCTCTGGATTTACATCGGCGAGTTGCGGCAGCACGGTCGCGCCCATCGCCACTTCAAAGGGGGTATGCACATTGGGCAAAAAGAAACCGGCGCACACCTCTCTCCCCCGTTTGTCAGAACGAGAGAAAGCCAACGGCTCTACCAGTTTTTCCAGCCACTTGGGATCAAGCCGCACGCCGGCGTCCGTAGAAGCGATCACGTCCCCCGTCGCTTCCGTAATTGCCGCATTCCGTCCCTGCGAGATGTTGCTGCCGGGCCGCTCGATGACGCGCACGAGGTAACGCCGCTCGGCACGCAGCAGCTCGATCGTGTTGTCGGTGGAGCCGCCGTCGCAGATGATCACCTCGTCGGGCTGGCGGGTCTGCGCCGCGATCGAATCGAGCAGCATGGGCAGCATGTGTGCCTCATTGAGGACAGTGATGATGAGTGAAATGTTCATCGCGAAAGAGCATGATAGGGAATGAAGGACGGAGAGATGGAGAGAATCCCCCATTCCCTCTATCTCTCCGTCCCTCTGTCAATCAAACGTCTACGATAGAACCGGAATGATCATCGGGCGGCGTTTGGTCTCGTGATATACATACTCGCTCAGCTTGTCCTTGATGCGATCTTGCAGCGCCTTGTCGCTGAGTGAAGCATCGTTGCTCAGGCGCATCACCACCTCAGTCGCGCCGCTGAGCACGTCTTCGCCGTCTTCGGGATGGATGAAGCCTTTGCTGATAATCTCCGGCTGATCGATCATCTCGCCGGTGTCGGGATCACGATGCAGAATGGCGATGAGGAAACCATCGCGGCCCAGCACCTCACGCTCGCGCAGCACCGCCGGCCCCACGTCGCCTACGCCTGATCCGTCAATGTAGATATAGCCACCGGGCACGCGATCGCCGATGCGGCCTTCGCCGTCATCAAACTCGACCGAATTACCGTTTTCGATCACGAAAATATTTTGCGGCGCAACGCCCACTTGCCGGGCCAGAGTTTCGTGCGCGCGCAGATGACGCAGTTCGCCGTGGACCGGAATGAAGTATTCCGGGCGCACCAGGTTGAGCATCAACTTCTGTTCTTCCTGCGAGGCGTGGCCGGAGACGTGCACCTGCGCGATCGGATCGTACAGTACGTTGGCCCCGCGCTGAAACAGGCGATTGATCGTGCGGTTGACCATCTCCTCGTTGCCGGGGACGGGGTGCGCCGACATGATCACGGTATCGCCGCGCTCGGCTTTGATTTGCGAATGCTGGCCGATCGCCACCCGCGCCAGCACCGACGACGGCTCGCCCTGCGTGCCCGTGGTCATGATCACCACCCGATCGGACGGCAGGCGCTGCGTGTCTTCCAATCGCACGATCAAATCGCCAGGCAAATCCAGGTAGCCCAACTTCTGCGCCATCTTCACGTTTTCCAGCATGCTGGTGCCGGCAAAGGCCAGTTTGCGATGGTGGCGCGCGGCAGCATTGGCGACTTGCTGCACGCGCGAGATCAGCGAGGCAAACGTGCCGACGAGAATGCGCCCTTTGGCTTCGCTGAAGACTTGCGCAAAGGCCGTGTCGATGACACGTTCCGACGGAGTGGTGCCGGGCTGATCGGCGTTGGTCGAGTCCGACATCAGCGCCAGCACACCGCGCCCGCCGAATTCGGCCAGCTTGGCGAAATCAGTCGGCTTGCCATCGACCGGCGTGTGATCGAATTTGAAATCGCCGGTATGCACGACCAATCCGGCTGGCGTCGTGATCCCCACGCCGACGCCATCAGGGATGGAGTGCGCCACACGAAAGAATTCCAACCCAAACGGGCCCAGATCCAGGCGGCCGCCCGCTTCGATGGTTTGCAGACGCGCCTGATCGAGCACCTTGTGATTGCGCAGTTTGACCTCGATCAGACCGCGCGTCAACTTGGTGGCAAACACCGGCAGGTCGGGCATATCTTTCAGCAGATACGGCAACCCGCCGGTGTGATCTTCATGGCCGTGTGTGACGATGATGCCGCGTATCTGATCGCGTTTGTCGCGCAGGTACTTCCAATCGGGGATGATAAAGTCGATCCCCAGCATATCGTTTTCAGGGAACATGATACCGCAGTCGATCAGCAGAATATTCTGGCCATATTCAAAGGCGGTCATATTCTTGCCGATTTCTCCGCAGCCGCCCAGCGGGATAATGCGCAACCGTGATGACATACTGACGCTCCTGAGAGTTACAGAACCGACAAATAAAAAGCCGCGAGCGTCAACCTGCCCCCGGCTATTTTGAATTGAGTTGGGTACCGCTTCTTCATTTCTGAAAAGAGTTTACCTCATAATAGGAGCGGTGTCAAAAAGGACTTGTCGAACCTGAACCTGCTGCCTCAAAAAAAGCGGCGGCCAGAGCTTCTGGCCGCCGCCGTCTAATCGATGCTATTTCTTGATCAGCGGAAGATAGATCGGATAGGCGAGAGTTGAAGTCTTAAGTGTCACGCTGCTGCTGACGCTGCCAGAGCCGTTGGATGTGGCAGTCACCGTCACCACATCGCTGGCGATGAGCGGCGCAGCGGCCGGAATGAAGACCGTGACTTGCGCGTTGGCAGACTGTTGCGACGCCAACGGGCCAATCGAGGTGCTGCCGAGTTGCGTTACCCATTGATAGGTTCCGGCGGCGGGAAGTGACAGCGTGAAGCTGTCGGGCACGGTGCCGCTGTTGGTGACAACCACGGTGTATACCACTTGCGACCCGCGGCCTCCGCTCTTGGCCGGTTGCGGGCTGGCAATCTGCACGCCATACGCTGCCGCGCCCGAGATGGTGATGTAGTTGGCGCGGGTGCGTGTGTTTGAGCCGGTCCCAGTGGTGACCGTCAGCTTCACCGTGTAAGTGCCGGGTTGGCTGTAAGCATGGCTGACGGGGTTGCCCGGCTGACAGGCTGCCGTGCTGGTCGAACTGTCGCCAAAGTCCCAGACGCAGCTCGTAATGCCGCTGCCGCCTGACAGGTTAGTGTAGGTGACGTTGAGGCCGATTCCACCGCTGATGGGCGAAGCGGAGAAGTCTGCCGCTGCCCCGACATTGCTGGAAGGCACTTCGATGGTGTTTGACTGTCCTTCAGGCAGAGTTTCGGTCTGGTTGCCGACCAGATAATTTGCGGAGTTCAGCACGACCTCGCTGTTGCCCAGCGATACCGTCCCAACTCTGATCGTGAACTGGCGAGATTGACCGGGCGCCAGATTGGCGTCTGTGCAGTAAACAACATTGCCGCTCGCTGCGCAGCCGCTGGATGTCGATTGGATATTCAGGCGACTGTCAATGGTGTCGGTGAAGCGCAGCGTCGTGAGAGTGCCACCTCCAGTGTTGGTGTAGCGCACAGTATAGGTCACGGTTCCACCAAGCGCGATCCAGGAAGGCGCGACTGATTTGTCGATCGAGATGGCCGGTCGCACGATCGACGTGCTGACGGCCGACGGTGTATTGTCGTTGACCACGTTGCGATCGGCTGACAGCGAGTACACGTTGTTGACGATGCTGGTCGTGCCTGCGCTGGGATTAACGCGGACGACCATGGTCACGCTTCTAGAGGTTGAGATCGGTACCTCTCCCAGCGACCAATTGACAATCCCGTTCGATTCGCTGCAGGGCGCTCCGGAGCAGCTCGAGAACGATGTATTCACCGGCAAGGTGTCGTATGCCAGCGCGTTGGTGGCTTTGTAACTGCCGGTATTGGTGTAGGTGAGGGTATAGAAGATGAAATCACCGGGTGCAGCGGGTGACACCACAGTGTTGGCTTGTTTGATTACGGACAGGTGGGGGCGGCCCACGTAAGTGAGGTCGGGCGCGCCCTCACGAAAAGATGCCCCGCCAGCCGAGTTGCTGGCATAGGTGTTCGTCAAGGTGATCCCCTCGGTATTGGGCGCGCGCACGACCACGGTCACGCTGCCTGAATTGCCAAAGATCAGGCCGTTCGGCCAACTCCACACGACTTTGCCGTTGTCGTAGGTGCAGCTTTCTGCACCGGCGCAGCTGAGGTAAGTGACTCCCGCGGGCAGTGTGTCGGTGAGGATCGGCGCGACAATCGCCGGGCTGTAGGCAACGTAGTCGATCGTGTAGGTTAGTGTTTCTCCGGGATAGACCGGATCGGGTGTGTGTGATTTCTGCATATACAAGCCGACAACGGGCGTATCGAAAATTGTTTGCTGCTGAGTGGTTTCCCGGCTGGTCAGCTGGGCGACATTGCGGATCAGCTGGGCATTCGCAGGCAACGTCGGCGTGACATTCATAGTCAGCGGATCCAGCTGGACACCGGCGCCCGGCGGTAGGGAGGCGATGGTGGTGTAAACGCCGTAAGTGCCTTGGAGAGCCCACGTACTGCCGGCCAGCTGACTGGTGGTGTTGAGATCCCATACATCGGTGACGACCAGATTGGTCCCAGTCACTGAGCCTGTATTGGTGATATAGATCACATACACGATCGTATCGTTGGCGTCGACGGGCGGATTGCTGGGGGTCGTTCGGGTTTTCACGAGCTGATAGATGGGCAGCACGACGGGTGTTTCTTCGCTGTCGCTGTCCGAGATATCGACCGCAGGCTGATAGATCGTGGCCGTTGAAGTGAAACTGGTCAAATTGTAGGGCAGCGGCCGCGCAACTTGCATCCGCAGCTGGACCGTGCGCGAGATGCCTGGCCCCAACGTGTCGGTGAAGATAGTGCCGCTGCTGCCCGATATGAGTCGGGGGCCTGGCGGATTGACCGGCGTCGCCGTGAACGTGATGAAGGACGTGTAGGGTGCGTAGTCGAGGGTGATAGTGAACGTCCCGGTGGTGGCACCCGTCACTGCGCTGGCATTTGAATACACCATGGTGTAAGTCATGATGTCATTCGCTTTGACGCTGACTCCCTTATCATCCAGGTTGATCGTCGGCTTGGGCTGCACCAGGGTGGTGGTGACCAGACGAGACATGGCTGGCGCGGGCGCATCGGAATCAGATGTGATCGTGTTGGTGATGGTGCGTACCGTGCGACTGATGCCGGTCGCTACGGCGAAGTTGGCTGTGAGGTATGCGTTGCCGCTGTTCGTTCCCAGCGTGCCTACATTCCACGTCAGTTGGCGTGCGACGGGATCGTGTAAGCTGGGCGGCGGATTCGCTGTGACGTAAGTCAACAGCGGATCGTACGTGTCGATGATCTGCACGTTGTTGGCTGCATAGACTGCGCTGGTATTGCTGTAGGCGATGAAGTACGTCATGACCTGGCCGGGCAGCACTGGATCTGGGGTGTCGATCTTGATCGCGTTAAGACCCTTGGCCAGAAATGAGGCCGTCTTCACGGTCGGGATGGCGAAGGCAATTGCGCTGTAATGTCGATCGATAACACCGGTGTCGTCGTTGTCGTTGCCGTTGCCGTCATATTGTCCGCCGGGTTGGCTGCTGTAATCGAGCAAGCTGAGTTGATCGTCTTGGCTATCACCCGGCTTGGTGGTATTACCCACCAGGGCGTCGAAGGTCAGCACCGCTTTGACGTTCGCCGGCAGTTCTTTCACGGTGAATTGGATGGCCCCCGTAGCGCCGTTGGCGGGTTGGGCTAACAGCGCCAGGTTGATCGGTTGAATCGAGAGATTGCCCTGATAGGATGCGCCTGGCGGCAGGAGATTCGACAAAGCCACTTCATAGGCCGTGATGGTTCCCGAGTTTCTCACGCTGAGCGTGTAGACGACGACCGAGCCGATTTCCTGCGAGGCGGTGACGGGCCGCCAACCATTGACGCCCACGTTAAAGTCGCCATTGTTAAGATAAGGCTGCGCGATCTGAGTGGCGCCGACTATCGGCAAGAGCGAGCTTCGAACTGCGCCAAGATCATCCTGCCAGGTCGCCTGCACCGAATTGGCAGCAGCCTGCTTTGAGGTCAGTTGACCTGAGTTGCTGGCGTAGGCCAGCGTCCCATCGGTGTTGAGGCCGGTCACATCGGCTACGTAGGTGACATTGAACACGCGCACGGCGTTGACGGCAGGCAAACTGTCGACACCCCAGATGAGCCGCTCATTGAGGCCAGCCGTGCCAGTGACGGGCGTGCCGCTAAGCCCCGTATCGCCGTTGACACTCAGCGAGCTGGCTCGATAATGAAAGCCCTGCGGCAATGTGTCGGTGAAGATGGGCGTCGTCAGGTAGACGTTGGGTGAAACGGTGATGCGAACCGTATAGGTCACGCTGTCGCCGATGCGCACATTATCATTGGGGAAGGCCTGCTTGGTGCCGATGATCCCACCAGCAAGGGTGGCGCTGATCGTGGGTGTGAACTCGGCTTCATCGGGGACAGCCCCCGGCAAAGTGGTATAGCTGGGTGTCACCGTGTTGGTATAGAACGTATTGGCCGCGAAAGTCGATGGCAGAGTCGCCGTAACCCGGGCCACCCATGTCGTGTTGGGAGCGAGCGTCCAGTTGGGCGCTGCCCAGGTAAGGATGGTGTTCTGGCCGGGCACACTCACGACACTGCTGGGCACAGGCGAAGCAGCGACGTACGTCAGCCGTGCATCCAGTGAATCAGTCACGACCAGTTCCTGAGCTGGGATGAACCCAGTCGGGTTGTTGCCGTTTCTTAGAGTGATCGTGTACGCGACTGTTGCTCCACCCTGTACACCCGGTGAGGCGTAAGCTGTCTTTGTTGAATGTGGCGCGGCCAGATCGGGCTTGATGAGATTGACCGTCACGTTGTTAGGCGTTTTCCTATCGTTGACACCATACGGACTCCAGGTGATGTAGGTCTGATTCGCTTGACTGGGTATGGTTGCGTTGGTGGCGGTGTCAACGATCCCGTCTCCCACAAAGCGCACCTGATAAGGAATTTCATAGACATAGGGGCCGCCCGAGACGTTGGTGATGGTGTCAAAAGTCCAGGTGAGGATCGTCGTGATGTTGGGCGCCACGCCGCTAGTGCTGCTGAGAAAACTGCTGACGGCGAGCAGCGGAGTTCCGGTTGCAGCGGTCAAAGGACCTTGATACCCCAGAAATCGGAAGCCCAGCTGATTGTTGGGCGTAGTTACGCCGGCAAAGCGGGTGGTCAGAGTGATTGGCCCTGTTAGGACGGTGCTGTTGGTGATGGTGAAGCGCATCGTCGCGGTCAATACTTCGCCATATGTGCCAGTCACAGCCGACGCGCTGGTCAGCACAGAGTTCTGGACACGCTGACTGATCGTCGTCTCGTTGGACGCAGCGATCGTGCGGGCACTGAAGACAAACAATAGTGCGGCGATCAGCCCCAACGCCAACAACAGCGTCAGCCATAACGAGTGATTGAATTGAACAAGTGCGCGATCCCGATCACGTACTTCAGGCTGCAACGAAGAAGAGTTCGACATGCTGATACCTCCCGTGAGAATCAATTCATTGATCAACACTGAGTCGCATGAGATGTCATCCGGCGCAAGCGCGACTCAACCTGCACTCATCTAAGTTAGCACGGTGCATCAGCAGTGTCAACGGGAAGGATGGCCTAAAAGCAGAGATGTAACGAGGTTGAGCTGAATCCGCAATGCTTCTGCAATGCTCAGCCGTGCATCCATTCGTTCGCCCCAAAAATAAGAGCGAGTCAACGACTCGCTCTTGAACTGACTCGCTCACAAACTGCTTTCTTACAAAATCCCCACTTTGCTATAGTCGCCCAGCATGATCTTCAACGCCTTGTTCTGACCGCCTGCCCGCCCGATTTCGACGTTGCGCCCGATCAGGCTGTCGGCGATGCGTGACGATACATCGTGGATGTGAGTATTCTCCAGCACGACGCTGTGCTCAATCTCGCAATTCTGCACCACGCAGTCACGTTGGATGGACGTGTACGGTCCGATGTAGGCGTTTTCAATACGGGTCTGCGCGCCGATGATGGCCGGCCCACGGACGGTGCTGTTGATCACCACTGCGCCGGGTTCCAATACGACGCGGCCTTCAATCCGCGAGTCGCCAGTCACCTGTCCTTCGACTCTAGTTTCAAGGATGTCGAGGATCAAACGGTTGGCTTCCAGGATGTCCGAGGTCTTGCCGGTATCAATCCACCAACCGGTTAACGGCTGAGCGCCGACTTTCAGACCGTGATCGATCAGGTATTGAATCGTCTCAGTGATCTCCAACTCGCCGCGCGCTGAGGGCTTGATCGAGTTGACGGCTTCAAAGACATGCTGATCGAACATGTAGATGCCGATGACGGCGTAAGGCGAAATGAACTGCTTGGGCTTTTCGACCAGGCGCGTGACGCGCCCAGCGCCGTCCAACACGGCCACACCCATCGAGCTGGGATCGTCCATCGGGTACAGGATGATCTGCGCGTTCAACGCGCCATCATGAAACGCCTTGACCTGCGGCACGATGCCCTCGCGCAGGAAATTATCGCCCAGAAATAACACGAACGGCTCGTTGCCGATGAAGTCTTGAGCGATCTTAATGCCGTGCGCAATGCCGCGCGGCGCGTCCTGCAGGATGTAGGTAATCTGCGCGCCGAAATGTGATCCATCGCCGACGGTGGTCTTGACTTGATCGCCGGTTTCGGGACTGATCACAATCCCGATCGTGCTGATGCCCGCCTCGACGAGATCTTCGATGGCGTAGAACAGCACGGGCTTGTTGGCCAATGGCACCAGCTGCTTGGCGCCGGTGTAGGTGAAGGGACGAAGACGTGTGCCCTTGCCGCCGGAGAGAATGAGACCTTTCATGAATTGCTCCCTGTTTAATATCCACCCATCCCGCTGTCCAGCGACGCACCGGATAACACGGCGCCGATGACACGGATGTGGAGTTTCTCAAGCTGTTGCCTGGCGCGCTTGGCCTGCTCGCGGCGAGTCTGCCCGGCCTGCACGACCAGCAGCACGCCATCGACGCGCGTGCCCAGCACCGAGGCGTCGGTCACGGCGATGACGGGCGGCGCATCAAATAGCACAATGTCGGCTCGCGACTTCAACGCTTCGATCACATCCAGCATGCGCTGCGAGCCGAGCAGCTCGGCCGGATTGGGCGGCAGTGGCCCGCTGGTCAGCACCTGCAAGTTGGGCACAGTCACGGCTTGCAGCGCCGGCTCGATCGGCCCTTTGGCGTCGATGAAGAGCGACGTCAGCCCTTTGTCGTTGTTCAGGCCGAAGAGCGTGTGCAGCGCCGGACGGCGCACGTCAGCATCGATCAGGATCGTTTTCTTGTCGCCCTGCGCCATCGAGACAGCCAGGTTCGCCACGGTGATCGATTTGCTTTCATGCGGCGCCACCGATGTGACCAGCAGCGTGTGAATCGATTTTTCCAGGCCGGAGAAGTCGACGTTGGTGCGCAGCGTGCGATAGGCCTCCGCCGCAGGCGAACGCGGATCAGAGAGTGTGATGAGCGAGGATGGTGTTTGAGACATAGCTTATCCTGAAAAGTGACGAGTGACACATGCACCGCACTGCGTTTGGTGTAGTGCCGGTGTGAGTGAAACGTGATGCGTAATCAGTAACGAGTAATGAGCAACTTCTCGTTTACTCGTTACGTGTTACTCATTCGCCAGCCGTTTCTTGCGCGAGCGTGCTGCTTCCGCACCTGCTGCCGGAATCGCGCCGATGACAGTCGTGCCCAGCACGCGCTCGACATCGTCGGGCGCGCGCAGGATGTTGGACTCGATCGCTTCCAGGAAGAAGACGATGACGACGCCGAGCAGGAAGCCGATGATCGCGCCGGCCACGACATTCAACGTCGTCTGCGGGCGAAACTTGCTGGTGGTCGGATTCTGCACGATGTTGGCATCGACGCGATCTTCCTTGCGCTGCTTCAGGTTGTCTTGATCGCGCCACTGCACGAATTGATTAGCCCATTCCAGCGCCACGCGCTCCGACTGTGCCGGGTCGGTGTCTACCACATCAATCTGAATGATGTAATCTTCGTCTTTCGACGCGATAGTGACCTTGCCCTTCAGTGTGTCGGGCTTCATATCCAGCCCGATCGTGTTGATGACACGTTGTGCGAAGTTGAGGCTGTCGATATAGCGCACGAAGCCGCGCAGGATCTGCTTGGTCGCCAGCAGCGTGCCGTTGTCGATGCGTTCCGGGCGGACGAAGACGCTGATGGTGCTCTTGTATTCGACGGTTTGCATCTGGCTGAAGCCCCAGGCGGCGGCCGCGGTCAGCAGGGTGGTCAAAATGATGATCCAGCCGCGCTTGCGCAGAATGCGTAAGTAATCGCCTAATTCCATGAAAGAGTCAACCTCCGGGCGTCATTCTACCTGAACAATGAGCAATTAACAATGAACAATGAGCGACGAACGATGAGCACGATCTGATTAACGGATCCCGGATCACTTCTTGGGAATCTCGGCGATGATGTTCAACCCGATCGCTTCGGCGTCAGCCCGATCGCGAATGCGCGGATCGAAGTACCAAACGAGAAAGGCCAGCACTACACCCAGCGCGAGACCCAAGCCAATGCGGATGGGAATATCGAGGCGGTTGCGCAACGAAGCCGGGGCGGGCGCGACAACCACACCATCGAGCGCGGTGACGGTGGCGCCTGCGCCGTTCTGCGGAAAGATCACGTTGTTGCGCACTTGCAGCACCTGGATCGCCGCGTTGCCCATGGCCGCCAGCCGATCGGGATTGCCGCCGTTGAGATAGAGCACGACGATGCTGCGGAGATGATCGGACACGAGCGAACCAGCCACCTCGCCGGCCGTGATGTCGCTGCCGGCCACGTCGGCCACGGCCTGCGCAAAATCGCCGGTCTTGGCCCAATCGCTCAATCCGCCCGCGATGTACTCCGAAGTCAGCCACGCCGGATACTTGCGATCGTATAGTGACATGGTCTGCGGTTCCGGTGCGTAGCCCACCGAGAAGCGCAGCGTCGACGTGTAGCCTTGCGCGGGCGCGCGATAGGTGATCAGCGTGAACACGCCGACCAGAATGGGCGGAAGGATGATGAGATACCAATAGCGCTTCAGGATTTTGAAAAGAGTGCGAAGTTCCATGAAAACCTCTAAAGCGTAAAACGTGAAACGTAAAGCGTAATGGGGCAATGACGTTCTACGTTTCACACATGCGGTGCAGTGCTCCCGCGTTTTACGAAATCGGCGTACTTCTCTTCGATGAATGTGGTCAGCTTGTGCTTGAACGTCTCGGTGCTGAACGTTTCCGCGTGACGGCGGATGGCAGCAGAGTCAAACTGCAACGTGTTGAAGCGCTTGATTGCGGCGCTGAACGACTCGATGGTTTGCTCTTCAAATAACACGCCAGATTCGCCGTCGATGACCGTATCCAGTACACCGCCCGCGCCGAGGGCGATGACGGGGCGTCCGCTGGCCTGCGCTTCGACGGGCGTAATGCCAAAGTCTTCGCGGCCCGGAAAGACAAAGGCTTTACAGCGCGCCATCAGGTCGGGCAGGTCAGCGTCAGGCACGCGGCCCAGGAACTGCACGTTCGGTTTCGCCAGCTTCTCCAATCGGGCGGCATCACGCCCCCCGCCGGCAATGACCAGCGGCAGCCCCAGGCGGTTGAACGCTTCAATCGCCAGATCGATCCGCTTATAGGGAATCAGCCGCGACACGATGAGGTAATAATCGCCATGTGCGCGCTGCGGCGCGAAGCGGCGAATATCGATGGGCGGATAGATGATGTCCGAATCGCGTTTGTAGTAGCGCTTGATGCGCTGTTGAATCTCAGTGCTGATGGCGATGAAGTGATCGACTTGCTGCGCGGCGTTGAAGTCCCAACGGCGCAGCGCCGCCACGATCGGTCTCAAAGCCAGCCGCACAGACGCGCTCATGCCTTCACTGCGCGCATATTCGTCGAAGGTCCAGACGTAGCGCGTGGGGGCCAGGCAGTAGCAAATATGCAGCGCAGGTTTTTTCCGGGTGCGCGTATGAACGCCGTGGCAGAAGCCACTTTTGTTGCTGAGCACTACGTCGTAGCGGGCCAGATTCAAGGAAGACCACGCGGTCGGATAGAGCGCGAGGTATTGTTGATGATGCTCGTAAATGCCGGGGGCATGATTGAGCCATAGCGGGCGGATGTCCCAGCCCAGATACGTGGGCGGCATTTCATCGCGCCAGTAGATGCTGGTGAAAATCGGCGCGCGGGGAAACAGCTGGACGAGGTTCTCCAGCACGGCCTCTGCGCCGCCCATTTGGTTGAGCCAGTCGTGAACGAGAGCGACTTCCATGACGAATGATGAATGACGAGTGAAATTAGATTAGACGATCAGTGAGCAGGGCACTGATGGGTTTGAATGAACGACGATGGATGGCACATGGCCCGACTGATTGTAACGCGGCTCGATGAATTTGTGTGCCGTATCCCTTGTGGCGCGTGAATTGATAAGCCGGATACTGTGCGTCGAGATCGATTAGCAGCCGATCACGTGTGACTTTGGCCAGAATAGAAGCAGCCGCGACCGACACAGAGATCGAATCCGCAAAGTTGAAGACGGTCTGCGGCTTGTTCACTTGCGGCAAACGCACTGCGTCGATGATCAGCGCGTCTGGCTGCGGTGATAACGCGGCTGCGGCGCGCTGCATCGCCAGGCGTGTCGCGGGCAGAATGCCGAGCTCATCGATCTCGGCGACGCTGCCTTGCCCGATGCCGTAGGTCAGGCACTGATCGACGATGATCTGATACAGCCGATCGCGCTGGCGAGGCGAGAGCTGCTTGGAATCATTAACCTCCCGGAGGCTTGAAGCCTCCTGGAGGTTCAATATCACCGCGGCGGCCACTACCGGCCCGGCCCAGGCGCCGCGTCCGGCCTCATCAATTCCCGCGATGAGCGCATGGCCGGACTGGATCAATTGAAGTTCGCGATCGAGGGTGGGCCTCATCTCCTCCCCAATTCCTCGCCTTCTCCTGGCATGCCCGCCAGAAGAAGGCGCGGGGCGAGGGGTAAGGATGAGGTTACTTCTTGTGGTCATACTTTCCGCGCCAACCGTTGCGCCGGACTTTGAGCACTTCCAGCACCATGTTGATCGAATCTTTCAGCGGACTGATGCGGCTCTGCGGGCGGTAGTACCAGGTGATGGGCACTTCGATCAGTTTGTAGCCGTGCTTCAACGCGATGAAGAGCACTTCCACGTCGAAGCCCCAGCCGTCGATGGTCTGCAGCGCGAACACATCGCGGGCCACCTCGCGGCGAAAGACTTTGAAGCCGCACTGCGTGTCTTGAATGTTGGGAATCGCCAGCACGCGCACAATCAGATTGAAGACCCGCCCCATGAGATGTCGATACTGCGGTTCGTCCACGCGGCGCGCGCCGGGCAGTTCGCGCGAGGCAATGGCGACATCGTAAGAATCGACGGCGGGCGGCATGAACTTGCCAATCTCTTCGACCGGCATGGAGAAGTCGGCGTCGCAGATGAACAGATAGTCGCCCGCGCCGTTCAGCATGCCCAGCTGCACAGCCGCGCCCTTACCCTGGCGCGGCTGATGCAGCACGCGCGCATAGGGATGCGTGGCACAAAAGTCCTGCGCGATCTGTGGTGTGGCATCGCGGCTGTTGTTGTTGACGACGATCACTTCGATGGGGTATGACTGGGCCGCCACAAACCGATCGACTTGATCCAGGCTCGTCGGCAGGCGGCTCGCTTCGTTGTACGCCGGAATAATAATCGAAAGAAGCGGTGACGCGCTGATGATCGATCCTCACAAAAGCCGCGCCTGACAGGGCGCGGCACAAGGTGGCGCTAGAATACCGCGATCAATACGATTCGTCAATCGGGCCGGGCTAGAGGCCGGCAGCGCATGAGATCGTCGACGAAAAGGGAAACTTAAGCGAAGATGAAAATGCAGGCGATGGTTTTGTCAGCCAAGTGTCGGACGAAGTTGTAGACAAATTGTTCAAGATCGGGTACAATATGGCAAGGTTGGGGAGTAGCCACCCACAGGGGCCGGTCAATCGTCAATACGAGGGAGATCCTCCGGTTGATCGGGTTCTAGCACAATTGGCGAGACCACCATGACGGAGTTTGTCGTGGTGGTCTTTTTTTCATAGGAGAAATACAATGCAGGCGTGGAACACACTCAAAACGACGATTCTACTGGCGGCGTTGACGGGGTTGTTGATTGTGGTCGGATCAGCGCTGGGCGGAACGGGCGGCATGGTCATCGCGTTTATGCTGGCGGCGGCGATGAATCTGGGCGCGTGGTGGTTCAGCGATAAATTGGCGCTCAGCATGAGCGGCGCAAAACCGGTGAGCGAGAGTGAGCAGCCGGAACTACATCAGATGGTGGAGACGTTGAGCGCACGCGCGGACATTCCGAAACCGGCGGTCTATCTGATCGAGAATGATGCGCCGAACGCGTTTGCTACAGGGCGCAGCCCGGAGAAGGGTGCAGTGGCCGTGACGACTGGATTGCTGCGGCTGCTCGATCGGGACGAGGTGGCCGGCGTGATTGCGCACGAGTTGGCGCATATCCGTCATCGGGACACGTTGATTGCGAGCATCGTGGCGACCATCGCCGGAGTGATTACGATGCTGGCGAACATGGCGCAGTGGGCGTTGATGTTTGGCGGCTTCGGTGGATCCGACGATGAGGACAACGGCGGCAGTGTGTTCGGCAGCCTGATCATGATCATCCTCGCCCCGATCGCGGCGCTGCTGATCCAACTGGCGATCTCGCGCTCGCGCGAATACGCGGCCGATGCCGGCGGCGCGCAGATTCTGGGTGATGCTCAGCCGCTGGCCACGGCGTTGGAGAAACTGGAGACGACGTCGCGGCAAGTGCCCATGCAGGTCAATCCAGCCACCTCGCATCTGTACATCGTCAATCCACTGCATGGCGGACTGGCAGGACTGTTCAGCACGCATCCCTCGACGCAGGAACGCGTGGCGCGGCTGCGCGCGATGACATCACTGGAGTTGGCTGCCGCGTAGGGCAAGCAGAAGGAGGAGGAATGAGAGCCGAGCAGATCATGACGACCGACGTGATGACGGTGCACGCGGATACGACGATTGAAGAAGTGGTGCGCCTGTTGACGATGCGCCGCATCGGTAGTGTACCGGTGGTGGATGACGAACAACGGGTCGTGGGCGTGGTCAACGACGAAGAATTGTTCACCAGCGAGAAGGGCATTCCGTTTTCGGCAGTGCGGGTGCCCGTGCTGTTCGAGAAGTGGGCGAAGCCCGATCGGGTTGTGGAGATTTACGCGAACGCACGGCAGAATACCGTGCGCGATGTGATGTCGCTGGAGTTCATCTGCATCGACGCCAACGCCGACGTAGCACATATTACGCAATTGATGGTGGAACAAAATGCGCATCGGATTTTGGTGACGCGCAACGATCGACTGGTAGGCATTATTACGCGGCTCGATTTGATTCGGATGCTGGCGGATAGCGGATAGAAACGACTGCGGCTTTCAGCGGATAGATAGAAGCGAATGTGCGGATAAAAACGGATGCGGTTTTAACGGATTTTGAAGAGCGGACAAGCGGGCTACACAATACGGAGGAAGTCAAAATGGGCGGGTCATTGAAACTGGGCAAGTGGTTTGGAATAGAAGTGAATTTGCATGTGACGTTCCTGTTGCTGATCGGGTTTCTGGCGGTGACGGGCTTTATCGCCACGCGCAATGCCGGCGCGGTAGCGGGCAACATCGGGTTTCTGCTGGCGCTGTTCCTGTGCGTGCTGTTGCACGAGTTTGGTCACGCGCTGGCGGCGCGGCGCTACGGCATTCCTACGAAGGACATTACGCTGCTGCCGATCGGTGGTGTGGCGCGGCTCGAACGGATGCCGACCGATCCGAAGCAAGAGTTGGTGGTGGCGCTGGCCGGGCCGGCGGTGAATGTGGTGATTGCACTGGCACTCTTGCCCATCATCGCGGTGTCGGATGTGGCGTTCTTCGAGCGGTTGTTCACGACGAATCTGTTCCTCGTGGCGTTCAACATGATCCCGGCGTTCCCGCTGGATGGCGGGCGCGTGCTGCGCGCAGGGCTCGCCATGAAGATGAATTACGCTACGGCCACCAGTGCCGCCGCGAAGATTGGGCAGGGCTTTGCAGTGCTGTTTGGCCTGGTCGGCTTGTTCACCAATCCGTTCTTGATCCTGATCGCCGTATTCATCTGGTTTGGCGCGGCGGGTGAGTCGCAAGTGACGCAGACTCGCTCGAAGTTGGACGGCGTGCCGGTGGAGCGCGCGATGCTGACGTCATTTGAGACGCTGTCGCCGATCAATTCACTGCGCTATGTGTCGCAGCTGGTACTGGCCGGATCGCAGCAGGAATTTCCGGTCGTCGAGGATAGTCGGCCGATCGGGTTGGTGACGCGCAACGATCTGCTCAATGCGCTGGCGCAGCGCGGGCCGCTGGGCTTCGTGTCGCAGGCGATGCGTCGTGATTTCGCCACAGTCGAAGCGGGTGAGCCGCTGGCGGTGGCGGCCGAGAAGTTACAGACCGGACAAGTGCGATCGATGGTCGTACTGCGCGAGGGCCAGGTGTGCGGGCTGTTAACCCTGGAGAACATTCAGGAGTTTGCGTTGATTCAAGCCGCTTTGGAAAAGAACCCGAGTGGTGATAAGATTGAAGCGATACGGACGACGTAACCTGCAAGATTGAGCCAAAAACGTCGAGCGCCCCACCGGGAGGCTTCGAACCAAAACGCAGAACGGATTGCACGGATGGACAACAGAGAGTTGCCTCCGTGCAATTCATGTTGAGGAGTGAACGCATGGACTGGCACAAAGCCGACACACAGGATGTGCTGAAGCAACTGAACACGACGGTCGAGCGTGGCCTGACGCAGAGCGAGGCCGATCAGCGCTTGCAGAAATACGGCTTGAACGAGTTGGTCGATCGGGGCACGCAGAACCCGTGGAAGATTCTGTTCGACCAGTTCAAGTCGGTGATGGTGCTGATCTTGATCGCGGCGGCCGTCATTTCATTGCTCGTCGGCGATCTCAAGGATGCGGTGGCGATTCTGGCGATTGTGGTCTTATTCGGCGTGCTGGGTTTTACGCAGGAATATCGCGCCGAGAAAGCGATGGCCGCGCTGCGCAAGATGGCGGTGCCCAATGTGCGTGTGCGGCGCGACGGCGAGGTGCGCGAGGTGGCGGCGTCGCAATTGGCGCCGGGCGACATCGTGCTGCTGGAGGCGGGCAATGTCGTGCCCGCCGATGCGCGCCTCGTGGAGAGCAACAATCTGCGCATTCAGGAAGCGGCGCTCACGGGCGAGTCGGAGCCGATTGAGAAAGACACCGCCGCATTGAGCGGCGATAACTTACCGCTGGGTGATCGGCGTAACATGGCGTTCATGGGTACCAACGTGACTTACGGGCGCGGTGTGACCGTGGTGGTTGAGACGGGCATGAATACCGAGCTGGGCCACATTGCCACGTTAATTCAAGAAGTCGATAACGAAATGACGCCGCTGCAAAAGCGGCTCGATCAGCTAGGCAAGGTATTGGGCGTGGTGGCGCTGGTGATCGCCGGGCTGATTTTTGTGTTGGGCATTATCGATGGTGAGTCGGTCGAGTTGATGTTCATGACGGCGGTGAGCATCGCGGTGGCGGCGGTGCCTGAAGGGCTGCCGGCGGTGGTGACGATCACACTGGCCTTGGGCGCGAAGCGCATGTTGAAGCGGCAGGCGTTGATTCGCAAGCTGCCCGCGGTTGAGACGTTGGGATCGGTAACGGTGATCTGCTCCGATAAGACCGGCACGCTGACCGAAAATCGCATGACGGTCATGGTGCTGGACGTGGCCGGTCATCGGCTGGAGCAAGAGACGGAAGAGCTGCGGCGCGGCATGCCCGTGGGCGAAGTCGCGACGAAGATTCCGCAGCAAGTGCAGCCTTCATTGGCGCTGCTGTTGATCGGCGGATCGTTGTGCAACGACGCCACGTTGAAGATGAGCGCTGAGGGCCACTTCCGCACGATCGGCGATCCGACCGAAGGCGCGATGATCGTGATGGCCGCGCACGCGGGACTGCTGAAGTCCGATCTCGATCGACAGTTTGTGCGCGTAGGTGAAGCGCCGTTCGATTCCGATCGCAAGCGCATGACGACGATCAATGAAGTGAGTGGAACGATCGCGCCGAGCGAGTTTCAGAATGTGTGGCAGGCGGCTTACGACGCGATCGATCAACCGCGCTACGTGGGCTTCACCAAAGGATCGCCCGATGGGTTGGTTGCCATTTCCAATCGGGTGTGGGTGAACGATCGGGTGGAGCCGATGTCGGAGGCGTGGCGCGATCGGATCATGCAATCGAACAATGAATTGGCGCAGAATGGGATGCGCGTGTTGGGGGTTGCCATCCGATCGGCTGAAGCGCCCACTGCCGATGTTTCGGTCGAGAATGATCTAATCTTTGTCGGACTGTACGGCATGATCGATCCGCCGCGCGCCGAGGTGAAGGACGCGGTACAGACGTGTTTGACCGCAGGCATCCGGCCGATCATGATCACGGGTGATCATCCGCTGACGGCGCGGCAGATCGCCACGGAGTTGGGCATCGCGAGCAATGGGCGGGTGCTGGCCGGGCAGGAAGTCGAGCAGATGTCGGCCGAAGAGCTGCAAAGCGCGGTGGCCGAGGTGTCGGTGTTTGCGCGCGTGTCGCCGGAGCACAAGCTGAAGATCGTCGGCGCATTGCAAGCCCGCGGCGAGATCGTATCGATGACGGGCGACGGTGTGAATGATGCGCCTGCGTTGAAGAAGGCCAACATCGGCGTGGCGATGGGCATCACGGGCACGGATGTGTCGAAGGAAGCGGCAGACATGGTGCTGCTGGACGACAACTTCGCGACGATCGTGGCGGCGGTGGAAGAAGGCCGCGTCATCTTCGATAACATCAAGAAGTTTGTGAAGTTTTCGATTGCGGGCAATGTGGGCAAGATCATGGTGGCGCTGTTGGGACCGCTGCCCCTATTTGGTCTGCCGCTGCCCTTGCAGCCGCTGCAATTACTGTGGCTGAACTTGTTGACGGACGGTTTGCTGGGACTGGGCATGGGCGTGGAGCCGGCCGAGAAGAATGTGATGCAGCGCCCACCGGTACGGCCCAGCGAAAGTATTTTTGCGGGTGGCATGGTGAGCTACATCGTCGTCGTGGGGCTCTTGACGGGCGCCATCGCGTTGGCGGTGGGCGTGGCTTACTACAACAGCGGCAGTCCGTACTGGCAGACGATGATTTTCACGGTGTTGTGCTTCTCGCAGATCGGGCAGGCGTTTGCCACGCGTTCGAGCACGGAATCGTTCTTCAAGATCGGTCTGTTGACCAACAAGTTGCTGCTGGGCATGGCAGGGGCGGTGGCGCTGGCGCAGCTCGCCGCGATCTATCTGCCGTTCATGAATAGATTTATCTATACGCTGCCGTTGCCGATCACGGATTTGATCATCGCGGTGGTGGTGAGCAGCGTGGTGTTCTGGGCGATCGAGATTCAGAAATTCATCCGGCGCAGGCGTGCCGCGAAGTAGCTCGGAGATTTTTTGGACACGGATTTGCGCGGACGCTTCGCGCAGATGAACACGGATGCAGAAAAGTTTGTTTATCGTCATGCCCGAGTGTTTTAATCGGGCATCCAAGTTCAATGCGGGCGAACCTGGTTACTGAGACACTGGATTCCCGCTTCAAGCATGCGGGAATGACACAACTCAGCGTTTTGCGCGGTGATTGTGTGTTACGGTTTTGTCAGGATCGACAGCAAGTAAGTGTCATTCACTTTGCGCGCGGCTTGAATGACGCGGCGCTTGCCGAGCATTTTGGGCAGATGGATGAGCCCCGACAACATGCCGCGCATTCGGGCACGCGCGGCTTCCCCGCGCCACGCGCGCAGCGCTTCCACGAAGAGGCTCCACTGTTTGCGGATGATCGCGCCTCGATACTTTGTCCACAACGACGACGGATAATCTTTGACGATGACGTAGATGAAGTTGCGGCCATCGTAGAAGGACGCCGTCGCTCCACCACCCGTGGCGCTGAGCTTGTGATAGACCACGGCCTTGGGCGCATAGACGCATTTCCAGCCCGCCAGTTGCGCGCGCCACGCCAGATCAATGTCTTCGCACGAGTAGAAGAAGTCTTCATCCAATAAGCCGATTTGATCCAGCATGACTTTGCGATAGGCGGCCGATCCGCCGCACGCGCTGAACACGACCTCCTCACGGTCGTACTGCCCCCGATCGATCTCCCACACTCCGCGATTGCCTGGAATCCCATCGAGGCGATAGAAATCGCCAGCGGTGTGAAACGTGTCGCGTCGATCGAACAGCTTCATCTTGGAGGCGACGAGGCCCGCTTCGGGATGTCGTTCAAATGCAGTCACGATTTCTTCCAGCCAGTGCGGATCGACTTCGGTGTCGTTGTTGAGCAGGACGATGAACTCGCCCTGCGCAGCGCGGACGCCGGCGTTGTTGCCGCCCGTGAAGCCTCGATTCTCCGGCAGGGCGACAACTTTCACCTCGGGGTAATCACGTGCTAACAGTTGCAGCGAATCATCGCGCGAAGCATTGTCGGCGACAATCACTTCGAAGTTGCGGTGGGTCTGCGTGCGCAGGGCGTCGAGGCAGACGGGCAGATGCGGCGCGCCATTCCAGTTGACGATGACGATAGAGATTAGAGGTTGGAGATTAGAGGTTGGAGGTTGGACGTTAGAGATTAGATGCTCCGCGTGAAGGCGTGCTTCTCCAACTTCCAACTTCCAACTTCCAACTTCCAGATCAGAACTGCTCATGTTGCAGGTAGTCGGCCAAAGCGTCCGCCCACGGCCTGAGCGTGATGCCGATCTGCGCACCGCAGAAGTTGCGGAGCGGAGCGTAGGGTGGCGGCGTCGAGGGACGCGGATAGTCGGCAAGCACGATCGGTTCAATCGGGATGTGGGCGCGTCCACTCAGCTCCAAGATTTTCTGCGCAAATTCATAGCGCGAGCAGGCGCCGTCGTTGGTGAAGTGATAGATACCATATGCACCCGTCGAGATGAGCTGCTCGATCGCGGCGATGAGATCCTCGGCGTAGGTGGGCGAACTAATCTCGTCGGTGACGACGCGCAGCTGGCCGTCCATGTCGGCGCGGGCGATGATCTTCTTGACGAAATTGTTGCCGCCCGGGGCATAGAGCCACGCCGTGCGGACGATGTAGAAGCGAGTGGTCAGATCGCGCACGAAGACTTCGGCGGCGAGTTTCGATTTGGCGTAAGGGTTGATCGGGTTCGTGAGATCGAATTCGAGATAGGGTTCAAACTTCGCGCCGTCGAAGACTTCGTTGGTGCTGATGGCCAGCAGCGCCGCGCCGATCGCTTCACCGGCGACGGCGACGTTGCGCGTGCCCAGCGCGTTGACGCGATAGGCCAGATCAGGGTTGCGGGCTGCGCCGTCCACATCGGTGTAGGCGGCCGCGTGGATGATCACGTCGGGCTGAAAGGCGGCGAGGCTCGATCGGGCCGCGGCGAGATCCGTAAGATCGACTTCGGGCAGATCGACACCCAGAAGATCGTGGTGAGCTAATCGACGCATGAGGGCGCGGCCGAGTTGGCCTTTGGAGCCGGTGATGTAGATGCGCATGGTGATCGTGATGAGTGACCCTGATAAAGCCAGGGCAGGTACGAGTGATTTGTGATGCGCGGTGATTATACCAAAGAGGCAGGAAGCGCGATGCAGGAGGCAAGCGGCAAGATACAGGATGCAAGATGCACAGGGAGAATCAAGCAGCAGTCACCACTCACCAATCGGCAATCGTGTTAAAATTGATTTATGCGCTTTGATGTCTTTACGCTGTTTCCCGGCATCTTTGACTCACCGCTGAAAGAGAGCATGCTGAAGCGGGCGATTGAGTCCGGCTTGCTCGACGTGCAGCTGCACAACATCCGCGATTATGCGGAAGGCCGGCATCAGGTCACCGACGATTATCCTTACGGCGGCGGCGGCGGCATGGTGATGAAGCCGGAGCCGGTGTTCGCGGCGGTGGAGAGTGTGTTGGGCCTGGAAGTTGGAAATTGGAAATTAGAGGTTGGAGCTGAGTCTGCCGACACGCCATCCACGCGAAGCGTCCAACCTCTAACCTCTAACATCCCGATAGTGCTGCTCACGCCGCAGGGACGTGTCTTCAATCAGCACATCGCGCTGGAGTTGGCTCAACACGATCGGGTGGCGTTGATCTGCGGGCGCTATGAAGGCTTTGACGAGCGTATCCGGGAGCATCTGGCCACCGACGAGATCTCGATCGGCGACTATGTGTTGACCGGCGGCGAACTGGCGGCGCTGGTGATTGTGGATTCAGTGATTCGGCTGAAGCCCGGCGTGCTGGGCGACCCGACCGGCGCGATCGACGATTCGCATGTGGGAGGGCTGTTAGAATATCCGCACTATACCCGTCCTTCGGATTTTCGGGGGTGGGGAGTGCCTGAGGTATTATTGTCCGGCGACCACGCTAAGGTCGATCGATGGCGGCGGGAACAAGCACTCCGGCGCACCTGGCTGCGACGGCCCGAACTGCTGGAGCGGGCCGATTTGACCGAGGCTGAGCGAGCCTCAGTGTTGCAGTTGGCACGGGATCAAGCGCATTAGTCTCACGAGCGGTTGATTTTTTAATGAAACCCGGTATAATCTCCAACGATCAACTTGAGACAGTCAATCGGAAAAACCGGGTTCAAGAATCAAACCTCATTGAACCTTTTGAACGAGGTCTGAGTATTGATTGACGGAATGACGTCAGCCCCAACAGACCGTGAATTGATTCAGCGTTTGTGCGAGGGGGACCTGGCTGCGCTGGGTACCTTGTACGATCGTTATCGCTTGTTGTCATTTCATACGGCACTGGCGATTACACGCGATCGCCAGGCGGCTGAAGACATCCTGCAAGAGTGCTTTCTGAAGCTGAACTCCTACGCTCCCCGTATCGACATTTCCCTCCCGCTGGAGCCCTGGCTGTATCGGGTGACAGTCAACCTGGCCTACACCTGGATCAGCCGCCGCGCGCGCTGGATCACATCGCTGGAAAGCGTGGTCGATCGGCTCGTGGCGCCTGCCCGTGCCAGTGCGGAATACCATGTGGAACTGTCGGAATTGCAGACCGTGCTCCAGCGGGCCATTGACTCCCTGCCGCCCACTCAGCGGATGACAGTTGTGCTGTACTATCTGAACGATCTGAGTCTGAAAGAGATTTCCTACGTCCTGGATTGTCCGGTGGGGACGATCAAATCCCGTTTGCACTATGGGCGGGAGCAGTTGAAACGGCAGCTGCAACCTTACCTGAAGCCGCGGCTGGAGCCGACAGTGAGCAACGGACATTCGGTGACTGCAGGTGAAGAGTTATGAGACAGGGAGATCATGTGGATAACTTGATCCGTTCAGCTTTACGAACAAGCGTGCAATCCGAGGAACCATCGGCGACAGTGCGGGATGCGTTGTTGGCCAACGCCGCGAGCAATGACACGTTGCGCTCCACGTTGGGACCATCCATTCCGGCGATAGCCAGCGGTCTGCAGGAGTGCAACAAGCGGGCAGCAGAATTGGACGAGCAGGTCGTAGCTGCTAATCCACTGGCGCGCAGGCAGCTGTTACTGCTGGCGGCGCCATTGTACGCTGTGAGATAAATTCCGAAAAGCGCGCCGGAGAGTGATACCGGCGCGTTGTTGAGTCAGCAGGCGCTGTTTATCCTATCGAATCGGAGGACGTTCGCTTCATGCAACAACAACCGCTTCTGGAAGTGAAAAACCTGAAGACGCGTTTCAAGATCACGGGCGCGTACGTTCATGCCGTGAACGGCATCTCCTATTCGTTGTCTGAAGGCGACTCGCTGGGCGTAGTGGGTGAAAGCGGTTGCGGGAAGAGCGTGGGTGTCATGTCCGTCATGCGGCTGATTCCCCAGCCGCCGGGGGAGATCTACGAGGGCGAGGTTCTGTACGGCGGGCGCGACCTGTTGAAGTTGTCACTGGAAGAGATGCGCCACATCCGCGGCAAAGAAATCGCGATGATCTTCCAAGACCCGATGACGTCGCTCAACCCCGTGATGCGCATCGGACGGCAGATTACGGAAGCTCTGGAATTGCACATGGGCATGGACAAGAAGCAGGGCCGGGCGCGCGCCGCCGAATTGCTGACGATGGTGGGCATTCCGCGCGCGGCCGATCGGCTGGACGATTACCCCCATCAATTCTCCGGCGGTATGCGGCAGCGCGTGATGATCGCTATAGCGCTGTCGTGCATGCCGCAGGTCTTGATCGCCGACGAGCCGACGACGGCGCTGGACGTGACGATTCAAGCGCAGATCGTGGACCTGGTTAAGAAGCTGCGCGACGAACTGGGGATGACCGTCGTCTGGATTACGCACGATCTAGGCGTGGTTGCGCGCTTGGTCAAAAACGTCGTCGTCATGTATGCCGGTTTCATCATCGAGCGTTCTCCAGTAGGGGACTTGTATACCCATCCCAGCCATCCTTACACGCTGGGCCTATTAGGCTCTTTGCCGCGCCTGGACACTCATGAGCGGGAGCGCCTGGTGTCCATTCAGGGCGCGCCGCCCGACTTGGTCGATCTGCCACAGGGCTGTCCGTTCCGGCCGCGCTGTGTGTTTGCCATTGATCGCTGCCGGGAAGAGAATCCGCTGCTGATGCCGGTTGGCCCGGCGCATGAGGCCGCTTGCTGGGTAGACGTCACCACCGGGAGGGCGCGTTAATCATGGCGCAGAACGACACAGGTGCAACAACAGTAGCAGCTCCGGCACCTTCGACCGATAATACTGATCTGGTCGTCGTGCGTAATTTGAAGAAATACTTTCCTATTCGGCGGGGTGTCTTCCAGCGGGTGGTTGGTCAGGTGCAAGCGGTGGATAATGTCAGCTTTGCCGTACGGCGCGGCGAGACGCTGGGGTTGGTCGGCGAAAGCGGTTGCGGCAAATCGACCGCCGGCAAGGCAATTCTCCAGCTCGATCGGCCGACGTCCGGTGAAGTGTGGCTGGATGGCGAGGACCTGGTGAAGCTCAAGGGCGAGAAGCTGCGCCTGATGCGCCGCAAGATGCAGATCATCTTCCAGGACCCGTTTGCGTCCTTGAATCCGCGTATGAACGTGGGGCAAATCGTGGGCGAACCGCTGGAAGTACACGGCGTGGCTAAAGGCAAGGACAAGGAAGAGCGCGTCAAAGAGCTGTTGAAAGTAGTGGGCTTGAATCCGCAATTCATGACGCGTTTCCCCCACGAGTTCTCCGGCGGCCAGCGCCAGCGCATCGGCATTGCGCGCGCGCTGGCGCTGAATCCGTCCTTTATCGTGTGCGACGAGCCGATTGCGGCTTTGGACGTATCGATCCAGGCGCAGGTCGTCAACTTGCTGAAAGATCTGCAGCGCCAATTCGGGCTGACGTACCTGTTCATTGCTCACGACCTGTCGATGGTACGCCACATCAGCGATCGCGTCGCCGTGATGTATCTGGGCCGCATCGTCGAGATTGCGGACTGGCGGGCCATCTACGATGACCCCAAGCATCCCTATACCCAGTCGCTGCTGTCGGCCATTCCGATTCCTGATCCGGTGATTGAAGCCAAGCGCCAGCGCATTATTTTGGAGGGTGACGTGCCCAGCGCGGCCAATCCTCCGCCGGGTTGCCGCTTCAGTACCCGCTGCCCTGTCCGGCAAGAGCGCTGTTATAGCGATGATCCCCAGCTGCGCGAAATTGTGCCGGGCCACTGGGCCGCCTGTCACTTTGCGTAAGTAATCGGTCGAGTGGAGAAATGAGGTTCCTTGCGTGAATCTGGCTTCTCCCGTCGGATGTCTAACGAAGTTGGAGTTAAAGATGTTTCAGAGGCTTACTTAGAAGGAGGTGAGGCGATATTGAAGCGATGTGAAGTCAGGGAAGTATTGACCGTTATCGACGTTGAAATTCCGATTCGCTGTTCACACATATTCTAGGAGGAGAATTACCATGAACCGCAGCAAAGCAATTTGGTTTGTAATGAGTCTGCTGGTTATTGCCAGCATGTTGCTGTCAGCCTGCGCGCCGGCTCCCACCGCTACACCGGCGCCCGCTGCACAGCCGACCACGGCCGCGGCGAAACCGACCGATGCTCCCAAGCCGACCGAACCGCCCAAGCCGACCGATGTTCCTGCTCCCACGGGCCCCAAGCCCTATCCGGTGGCAAAGGATCCTGCGACTTACACCGTCATGAGCTTCGGTGATCCCTCGGAACTCGACCCGCACTACAACTATGAGACGGCGGGCGGCGGCCAGCTGTTCAATATCTACGAAGGTCTCGTGTCGTTTGAAGGCGCGGATCCGACGAAATTCAAGCCGGTGCTGGGCGAGGCGATCCCTGACCCGGTAGCCACCGATGACGGCGGCGTGACGTATGACTGGAAGATCAAGAGCGGCGTGAAGTTCCACGAAGGCCAAACGATGACGGCCGAGGATGTGGCTTACTCATTCTGGCGCGTGCTGCTGATGGCCGACCCGAACACACCGGGCTTCCTGATGACGGAACCCTTCTTCAAGGTTTTTGATGCGGCCGAGCTGGTCGATCCCTCCGGCGCGCTGGACGGCGATGCCGATGGGCTGAAGGCGGCGCCAGCGGCCCAGCTGGAAGCGGCCTGCGAGACGGTCAAGGCTGCCGTTACGTTTGACAATGAGGCCGGCACCGTATCCATGAAGCTCGCACAGCCGTGGGGGCCGTTCATCGCCACCATTGCCCAGCGCTGGGCCAGTGTCGTGAGCAAGGAATGGGCCACGGCGAACGGCGCCTGGGATGGCGACTGCAAGACCTGGCAGAACTGGTATGGCATCCCGAGCGAATCGCTCCAACTGCGCGACAAGACGAACGGCACCGGCCCGTACAAGCTGGATCTCTGGACCCCCGGTGAAGAGATTGTCTTGACGGCGTTCGATGGCTGGTGGGGCGAGGCCCCCACGATCAAGCGCGTGGTGACCAAGAATGTGGGTGAGTTTGGTACGCGCTTTGCGTCGTTGCAGGCCGGCGACGCTGATCGCATCAGTGTAGGTTCGCCGGCGGACTGGTCGCAGATGGACACGCTGGTGCGCGAAGAGTGCAACCCGGATACCGGGGAGTGCAAGGAAATCAATCCGGACGGCATGCTGCGCGTGATCAAGCCCTTGCTCTCGTTGAGCCGCACGGACATCGGCATGAATCAGAACATCGCCGAGGGCAGCCCCTTCGTGGGCAGCGGCAAGTTGGATGGCGAGGGTGTGCCGCTCAATTTCTTCAGCGATGTTCACATCCGCAAAGCCTTCAACTACTGCTTCGACTATCAGACCTATATCGATGACGTACTGTTCGGCGAAGCGACGAATTCGCTGGCGTTGACGTTGCCCGGCCAGCCCGGCTTCGACGGTTCACCGAGGTATGAGTTCGACCTTGCGAAATGCGAGGAGGAGTTCAAGGCGTCCACCATAACCAGCACCTTGGCGGACGGAAGCGTTGGGACGGTGTGGGACACCGGCTTCTATCTGCAGCTGGGGTACAACGTCGGCAACACTGCGCGCCAGACCATGGCCGAGATCCTGGCGGCGAACCTGTCCCAGGTGAATGATAAGTTCCTGGTCAACCCGGTGGCACTGCCGTGGCCGACTTACCTGCGCGTCGTGCGTGCCAAGCAGATCCCGATCGGTTCCGCTGGCTGGCAGGAAGACATCCACGACCCGCACAACTGGTACGTGCCGTACATCCTGACGACCTACGGCTCGCGCTTCAACATCTCGCCGGAACAGATTGCCAAGTATCAGCCGCTAATCGACGCCGGCGCGAAGGAATCTGACTTTGACAAGCGCGCCGAGATCTACTCAGAGCTGAACCAGATGATCTACGACGATGCGATCTACGTCGTCTTGGCGGTGTTGAACAACCGCAGCTACGAGCAGCTGTACGTGGACGGCTGGATGGGTGGCACCTCACAGAACCCGTTAGTCTCACTGCCGGGTGCCGTTAACGAACTGTCCAAAGATAAAGTGGCCAAGTAAAGCAAGCAGGCCACGATGATGTGGTTGGCCGGTCAACCGCGTGTTGACCGGCCAACTCAGCACCTCTAAATCGTCAGTTTATTCAGAGTCAATACTGTGTAGATAAGGCTCCAAGCCCGCGTCCTCGCGGGCGAGCGCTAACTAACAATATTGTCTTACGTTATTGTGATGCTTTGTTGGGTGTGAATGATGAACCTGAGAGTTGCTTTAAGCGTATCTATTCTTAGAGTAACTTAGGAGAAATCTGCCATGTATGCCTATATCCTCCGCCGCTTGCTGCTCATGCCCTTACTTCTGTTCGGGGTTACCATCTTGCTGTTCCTGATGATTGGCATGTTGCCGGAAGATGCCCGGCTGGCGCTCTACTTGCGCGACATTCCTAAGAACCCTAATCAGGCCGAGACCTTGATCAGACAGTATGGCTTGCGCGATCCGATCTACGTGCAATACGCCAACTGGTTGTTCGGGCGCGAAGGGCAAGATCCCAACACCGGTAAAGTAGAGGTCCGGGGCGGAATATTGCGCGGCGACTTTGGCTGGTCGAAATCCGGCTCGGATACGATCGCCAATATCATCGCACGCCGCTTCCCGGCCACTGTGGAGCTGGCGCTGTGGGCCATTGTGCCCATTATCGGGATCGGGGTGTGGATGGGCGTGCTGGCCGCGGTGAAACACAATAAGTGGCAGGACCAGGCGCTGCGGGTTTTTTCCATCGTCGGCTACTCGTTTCCGGTGTTTGTGGTGGGCCTGCTGCTGTTGATGATCTTCTATGCTAGGCTGCAGTGGTTCCCGCCGGGCAGGCTGTCCGATTGGGCTTCCATCGTCGTGAACGGTCCAGACTTTATTCGGTACACGGGCATGAATACGTTTGACGGCGTGTTAAACGGTCGGCTCGATATCTTCTTCGATGCCGGCCGGCATCTGGTGCTGCCCATTATTTCCCTGGCTTACATTCAGTGGGCGCTGCTCCTGAAGATCACCCGCTCTTCCATGCTGGAATCTTTGCGCCAGGACTACGTTAATACCGCCCGCGCCAAAGGTCTGGCGGAAAAGATCGTTGTCAATCGGCATGCCCGGCCGAATGCTTTGATCCCGGTGGTGACGGTCAGCGGCTTCGTTGTCGTCGGCCTGTTGAACGGCGTGATCATCACCGAGACGATCTTCAACTACCCCGGGATAGGATCGGTCGCGGCCCAGGCCGCCGCCCAATTGGACGTGTTGACTGTCTTAGGTTTCACGTTATTTACGGGTGTTATCTTGCTCGCCGGGAATCTGGTCGTCGATGTGATGTATGCGGTGGTCGATCCGCGCGTGCGCTTGAGCTGAGGAGGCTAATATGGCAAGTGTCGTCAATGAACCCGGGATCATGGGAGCGGGCGAACCGGTTGAAGAGATAGAGCTTCCGTCGAGCCGCAAGCCGCCCAGTATTGGGCGGCAGCTGTTGTCTAATCATCTGTCGCAAACCGGATTCATCATTCTGGCCATCTTTGCGTTCATCGCTATATTTGCCCCCGTCTTGGCGCCGCCGTTACCCAATGCACGCGATCCCATGAAGATCCCGCGTGATGGCTTTGCCACGGTGCCGCAACCCCCCGGCACGGAGTGGAAACGCAATCCGCCGCCGCTGCCTTTCTGGTACACGCCTTTAACGGGCAAGGATCAATGGGTGCATTTCTTTGGCGTCGCCAGCGGCGGTTGGGACATTTACTATGGCGTGATCTGGGGGACGCGCTCCGCTTTTATCGCGGGCATTCTGATCACCTTCTGTGTGGTGACGATTGGTATCATCGTGGGCACCATCTCGGCTTTTTATGGCGGGAAAGTCGATCTGGTGTTGCAGCGTATCACGGAAGTCTTCATGGCCTTTCCCTTTCTAATCGCGGCGATGACGGCGGCCACACTGTTGCAGCCCATTATCGGCGGTAGAGCGGGGATAGGCGGCGCCGGCTTACTGACCGCGGCCATCGCCATTATCGTGTTTGGCTGGATGGGCTATTCGCGCCTGATTCGCGGCGATATCCTGTCGGTGCGCGAGCGGGACTATGTGATGGCGGCCCGGGCGGTTGGTTCCAGAGATCGGAACATCATGACTAAGCACATCATCCCCAACGCCATCTTCCCCACTCTCGTGCTGGCCTCTTTGGACATCGGCACGTATGTGGTGACGTTTGCCGCGCTGTCCTTCTTGGGCTTGGGCGCGGAGCCGGGCTTTGCCGACTGGGGACAGTTGATCTCCTTTGCCCGCAACTGGATCACCACGCTCGATCAATACTGGTACATTGTGTTCTTCCCCAGCATGGCATTGGTCCTGTTCGTACTGGCCTGGAATCTGGTGGGTGATGCGGTGCGCGATGTGATGGATCCGCGCTCGCGCAAGACGCGCTAAAGTACAACGTCTGACAACAGAACAATGGCCTCTCCCCAAACGAGAGGCCATTTGTGTTATGATGAAAGGTATGAACAGGAAAGAGCGATTGAAGTCCTACTGGGCAGTTGGAATCTTTGCTGTGTTGGGAATAGGGTTACTGTTGTGGATCTCGCCGCGTCCGGCAGCGGGCAGCATGGCGTTCTCGACCTCGCCCCGACGCGCTGTTGCACTTCAGATTGCCTCGCCCACCCCCCTCTCCAATCCGACCGCCACACCTGCGAGCCAGAGCGGCCATGGGCGCAACATTTTTCATATACACTGCATGCCCTGCCACGGCGATGTCGGCCAGGGTCTGACCGATGAGTTTCGCTTCCGGGAATATCCGCCGGAAGAAGCCAATTGTTGGAAATCCGGTTGCCACGGCCCGCGGCCGTACGATAATGGCTTCATATTGCCCATAACCGTGCCGATTCTGATCGGCCCCGGCGCGCTACAGCGCTTTCCCACGGCGCAGAATATGTACGCCTTCATGCGCGCTTCCATGCCCTTCAATGCGCCCGGCTCGTTGACGGCTGAACAATATCTTCAATTGACCGCCTACTTGCTGGAACAGAATCACAATGTGCCAGAAGGTGCGCGGCTCGAAGCAGGCACTTTGCAAAATATCGTGTTGCAACCTGAAGCTACGCCCACCGCCAGTGCTTCCTCGCCAGCGGCTGTAGCCGACAGTTCACCTTTACTCCTGATTGGCGTGATCACCTTGTTCGGCGTGGGCGTGGTGTTGTATTTGGTTAGGCGGTCTCGTTCATCTTCGGCATCACACTAACTCGCATGTTCCTTCAAAGAACTGGTCGCCGACAATCACAAATCGATTTTCGACTTACGCGTCACTCCCTCTCCCTTCCCGTATCCGCGAAGCGGCGGGACGGCTGGCCGCGAGGGAGAGGGCCGGGGTGAGGGTTGGGCTATGACGGGCCGTGTCCTCACTGAAGAACAGCATCACACTGTGCTCAATGTGTTACCTGCCAAACTCGTCGACGATCAGATCAGCGTGCTGCTCACCGATGAGTCACCATGGGCATTGATCAAGCGCAGCGTGTCCGATGTACGCCGTGTGCCCGGTGGGCTGAGTGAGCAGATTACGCAGCTGCTCGTCGGCGAGAGTGTGCGCATATTGGAAACGCGCGGCTCCTGGTCGCTGGTGCGCGCCGAACGCGACGGTTACATCGGGTGGACGCGCACGGCAGCTATGCACGTGTGCGATCGCAAAGCGGTGCGTGCTTATCAGAAGTCGGCCAACGTGTTGGTGCAGGCCGTCCTCGCGCGATCATTCGATCGACCTTCCACTAGCAGTTTGTCGGAGAGACGCCACTTGAATCAGCTTGATGGTAGACTCTCGGTATGAGCCGAAAATTCAAAACGCCTGATTATGAAGCCACGCTGAA
>Ga0209254_10000161_pt1 | contig 45952 bp, 53 predicted proteins | sample FrelakmetDIP11DI_FD_187148 | JGI IMG/M metagenome (GOLD analysis project Ga0209254, IMG submission 187148) | Freshwater lake sediment microbial communities from the University of Notre Dame, USA, for methane emissions studies - DIP11 DI (SPAdes)... | ecosystem: Environmental > Aquatic >... | reverse complement strand
TGGTGGGTCTGTCCGGATTTGAACCGGAGTCACCAGCACCCCAAGCTGGAAGGATACCAAGCTACCCCACAGACCCATAGTTAAAAGATTGGGGTTGTAAGAGGTTTCATCCCAAGGGGATGATCTCGTCCGCGAGGTCCGAGTGCGACACGATCATGCGCCGGCAGCAGTACCTCGTGACGCCAAGGTCATCCAGCACCATCTGGGGGTCCTCGCCCATCTGCACGCGTTTGATGAATGTCTGGTACGAAGAGCCGATCACCTTGCCACATGTGAAGCATCGAACCGGGATGATCATGTTCTCACCTGTAGGACTTCTGCCGCTTCTTGCGAGCACCGCGACCAAGGGGCTTCTTGGGCAGCTTCCTTCGAGAGTCGGAGACCACGAGGGTCCTGTCCTGCGCCTTGAATTTGCGCTCCAGCTCCTCGTCATGGAAGAAATCGACCAGTCCCTTGGCGATGGCCGTCCTTGCGGCCTCCGCCTGACCGATCACGCCGCCGCCCTGAACGGACACATCGATGTCCACCTTGGAAGCTCTCTCGGGGGCCAACATCAGGGGCTCCATGATCTTGAGCTTGGCCAGCTCCGGGGTCCAGATCTCCACGGGCCTGGAGTTAATGCGCACCTTGCCCGTTCCATCCTTGACGGACGCCCTGGCCACGGCCATCTTCCTCTTACCACTGGTATTTGAAACTTCGGCCATCTGGTTCACCTCACCTTGGAACCGAGGTGCGCCGAGACCTCGCTCAGCGTGACATAGCGGTCACGGCTCAGCTTCGTCGCACCCATCAATTTGATCTTCTCCGCTGGCTCAAGCTCCTTGGGCACGCCTACGTACACCTTCAACAGGTGGTACGCGTCGCGCCCCTTCGGCCTGTCCCATGGCAGCATACCGCGCACCGTCCTCTTTAAAATGAGGTCTGCCCTGCGTGGAAAGAAAGGCCCATGGATTACCTTGCCGCGGTCCTTCTTCTGCTTGTACTCGGCGAAGATGTCCTCCTTGCTGCCGGTGATGATCGCCTTCTCAGCGTTCACCACCTTGACATCCTCACCGTTCAGGATCCTCTTGGCGACGTCCGTGCACAGGCGGCCTAGAACGCTCCCGTCCGCATCAATGACAATGGCCATCCAGCTCACCCCATGATCCTTACGTTCCTGCCGCTGGGCGACTCGCGCACCAGCTCAGGGATGGTCAGCTTCCTGCCACCAGCTTCCTCAATCTTCTTCGCCGCCGAATCGGAGAACTTGAACGCGGCAACGGTGAGCTTCTTGTTGATGCTCCCCGCTCCCAGGACCTTCCCCGGTACGACGATGATGTCTCCTTCATTAGCGTAACGCTCGAGCTTGCTCAGGTTCACTTCAGCCCAATTGTTGCTGGGCTTCTCGAGCCTTTGAGCAATGTCTCGCCAGACCGCGGCACCCTTCTCCCTGGATGCCGCCTTGAGCGAATCGATCAAGGCGACCAGGTTCGGGTCCGTTTTCTTTCCGAACGTCATGGTTCTGACTCTCCCGACATTGGGTAAGGCGGTCTAATAGGGACCTCTTTAATAAAGGTTTGCCACGAAGGCCGAGGACCTGGACCCAAGTGGCTAGTGCTGTCTCCGTGGTCTCGATGGAATAGGTGGCAAGAAAGCCTGTCTAGGCAGCCTGGCTCGCAGCTGTAAGGCATTATATATACAAGTTCCTGATTACTAGGGGTTACCGCTCAGGTGACTTGATGATTCGCTTCGGGCCAGCTGGTATTCCTCTTTCTTGCAAGGGTCGAACTCTGAAGGACGGCATCGAGGACGTTCACAACCTCGGCCTGAACGCCATGGAAGTACAGATGGTGCGGGTCAACGTTGTGGAGCGCTTCCCAGATGAGGAGGAGGTGGGCCTAACACCTCTGCAGATCGAGGGCGACATGGTGGTGGAGATCGTCCGCCATAAGGGGAAGAAGGAAATCGCCATCACGAACCTGGACGAGGAGATCAAGGAGGAGGACGCCCTCATAACCCTCGCCTCAGGCCTGGTGCAGAACTATCAGGAGCTGCGCAACCTTGGGAAGATGGGCAGAGAGCTCGACGTCGAGCTGAGCATGCACACTCCTTACTATATGGACCTGGTCAGCAACACGGAGCTCACCAAGAAGAGCATGGACTCCATTCGCTGGGCAGGGATGATGGCCAATCAGATGAACGGTGCGCTGGTGGCCACGCACATCGGTCTCTACGGCAAGGTGACGAGGAAGGTCGCCTCTCAGAACGTGAAGCACAACCTGGGGGCGGTCGCGGCTTGGTGGAAGGAGAACAAGATCAAGCCCAAGCTGGGCCTGGAGGTCTCGGGGCGCCTAGAGGTCTGGGGCTCGTTGGCGGAGGTCTTAGACCTCTGCGATGACATCGAAGGTCCGGTCCCAGTCATTAACTTCGCACATTATCACGCGCGCGAGAACGGGATCCTGCGCGAACCGAGCGATTTCGCCGAGCTCTTCGATAAGACGAAGAGCTACATCGGCTCCCATTACTATTCGCATTTCTCCGGGGTGGAGCATGAGGCCGGCAATGAGAAGAGGGTCACGCCCATCAAGAAGGGGGACCTGCGCTTCGAACCTCTGGCCGAGTTCCTGGTGGACGAGAATCCCAACGTGACCATAATATCCTCGTCCCCACTGCTTGAGCACGACGCCATGTACATGAAGGTCATCTACGAGCGCATCCTCACCAAGAAGGTGGCCAAGGACGTAAAGGCCAAGAGATCGGAGAACGATGAGGAGGATGAGGAGGAAGAGGAGGAGCGCCCCCAGAAGACCAAGAAGCCCGAAATGAAGGAGAAGGGCAAGGAGGCGCCTAAGGCCAAGGAGGCAGCCAAAGGCAAGGAGAAGAAGCCAGCCCCCAAGACATCGAAGCCCTCCAAGAAGTCTTCAAAACAGGTCGAGATCGACTACGATGATGATGATTGATGAAGGAAGCCTCCAGCTACATAATGGGCGAGGTCAAGGAGACCCTGGAAAGGATCGATCCCGCCGTGTCAGAGGCGGTGTGCGAGGCCATCGTCAAGGCCAAGACCATCTTCGTTTACGGCGTGGGGCGCTCCGGCCTCATGGGGAAGGCGTTCAGCGTCCGCCTGGTTCAGATGGGATTGGAAGTGCATTTCATAGGGGATACGACCACGCCCATTGTGGAGAAGGAGGACCTGTTGCTGGTCATATCCAACACTGGGGAGACGATGTCCGCGGTGCAGACCGCCAACATCGTGGGTAGGATAGGGGCCACAGTGATCATCCTGACCTCGAACCAGCATTCCAAGCTCGGGCGTGCGGCCAGGATAATCGTAGAGTTCCAAGTCCCGAGGAGGGAGGAGAGGTCCAAGTACGCCCCACTGGGAACGCTCTTCGAGATCGCCAGCATGGTCTACCTCGATTCGTTGGTCCCTGTGCTCATGCAGAGGCTCAACCAGACCGAATCTTCGTTGAGGAAACGTCACGCCATCTGGGTCTAACGCTTGCCGCTCTTGATCGGCTTGCTGTCGCCCGCAAGGCGCTTCCTCTTGACCGTCTCTCCGTAGTAGGGGTTCTGGAACTCGTCCCAATACACCGCGAAAGGCCTGGACCTGACCTTTCCGTTCTCCAGATAGAAAGCGTCGATCTCCTTGCTTATGGGATCGACGACGATGGCTGAATGGTAAGGCTTGCTGAAAAGGCCCCTTTGCGTCTCCACGTCCGTAGGGGACATGAAGCATCTATGCCCCGGGTGGGAATGGTACCAGCCGACCACGACGTAGTTGAAGCCCGCGTCCTCGAGCGAGGCGAACAGCTTCTCCATCCCGTCGCGGGAGAACCTGACCCTCACGGATGACGAGTCCAGATCAGTGGTGGCCACGTCCCTGATGAGCGAGTACGCGGTCCCGTTGCTGCGGAAGACGTTGCCCAGAAGAAGGCCCATGACCTCAAGTCTCGCCGAGGAGGCGCTGGTCGCATGATTGCGAATCTTCTCCTCCGCCAGCTTGGAGAGATACATCTCGAAGCCCTTTTCACCTTGCAGGGAGAACTCCTCCCGGGCCTTCTCGTTCAACCATTTATGCGCCGTGCTCCTCTCCTTAGGCGGAGGTTCGCGTTCGCGCAAACCTTGCTCCTTCGCGCCCAGGATATGGGGCGATGTCATGCCGGCCTCACCACCTTGGGCAGGGGGGCCGAGGCCAATGGGAGCGCCACCTTCTGCACCCTGTTGAAGTATTCCGCCGCCAAGGTGCAGGTCTCGGTCCCGAATGGGCTGGCGGGGTTGGGGTTGAGCAGGAGGTATTCGATCCCCTTGATGAACATCAGGAGGGTGGAGTTGAAGCTCCAGTCATCAAGTAGCTTGTTGCATAGGAACCCCCCATCCTCTGGCATCATGATGTTGGGATGGAAGATGGGCGTGAGCCAGGTCACCTGGGGCTTGTGGAAAGGATAATCCTCCGTGATGGTCATGGAGAAGCGGTGATGGTACCTCTTCCTCAGCCGTCCCTGGACTAGTTCGTACCCAGGTATCTGAAGTAGGCTCATTTCCACCCCCACGGGGAAGGTGTCCAAGGCATCGATGTCCGCCACGATCGGATGTCTCAGGCAGCGTTGGCAAATGGCCAGCTCGTTCCTGAGCCTGGCGATGAGGACCTCACGCGGCAAGGGCATCGATCAGCCGCCCTCTGGGTCGGGGATCAGCTCCAGGTCGTCGGAGTTGGAGATGCCCGACTCCAGGACCGTCTGCTGTCCCCGCAACAGCTTCTTCCCTTTGCGTAGGACATAGGCGCCTGCGTCCTTCTCCCAGTAGCCGGCCGCTCCTTCGATTATCTCCTGCACGGTGTTCTCCTCCTCGAGCTCCATGTCCACCGTGCTGCCGGTCTCAGCGTTTCTTACCCTCACTCGCACAGACATACCTATCACTGAGCTTTCGAGCGGCTCCCCATTCAAAATACCTTCGCATCACAGTTAATGCACGTGATAATATGAGGGCGGTCAAGCCACGGTCCGATCACCGTGCATGGGGCAATTGGGGTCCAGGGGGACCTCGAGCTCTAAGGTCCGGTTCGTGAGTCCATCGTAATGGAGGAGGTGCTGCAGGCATCTGCCCCGCTGTCCGCTCAGAATCTTGAGCACCTCGCGCACCTGGATGGCGGCGATGACGCTGGTGGTGGTTATCTCCGCTGCCATCTTAGGCTCGAAGAAGGCGGTCTCCGCCCCAGTGCAGCTATGCCTTTTCTCCAACACCCGGTAGTGCGTCCGGTTCATGGCGCATTGGAGGCATGGCCCTGCCGGAGGCAGGACGACCTGCACCTTGCCAGATGTACCAAGCGTTCCACCATCCACCAAAGGGCGACCATGGAGGCAGCAATGAGCGTTCACATGAAGTCGGGCAGCGACGTTATCAAGGCAACCAAGGACCAGGTCGCTCTGCTCGAAGACCCAGGGGTCCACTTCCTCGACCCTGCAGATGAGGGCCTCGATCCTCACATCTGGGTCGAGCGCGGCCGCTCCACGCGCTAAGACCTCGGCCTTGAACGAGCGCCCCTCGGCGTCCGTGTCGTTGAAGAACAGGCACCGATTGAGATTGGAGCGGACGACTCGGTCCATGTCCACCAACGTGAGATGGCGGAAGCCGGAGAGGACCAGGTTCTTCACCACTTCGTTGCCCAAGGCACCCGCTCCCACGACCAGGACTTGGCTCCTGGCTAGACGGTCCACGTCGACCCACCCAACGCGACGGGACCTATCTAAGCGGTCCTCGTCCTCCGCGCCGGGCCTGATGACCTCGTTCATTCCTCGATACCACCTGTGCGAGCGTAGAAAAAAGCACCGGTCCCAATGTGGGGGGATGATAACCATTATCTTGGCATATGGGACGGGCGAGAGGAGACCTCACAAGCGCCACCGGCCTCGTGCAATACCCATTTCCCTAAATAGTTCGTCGGGATTTACCACTTCGTGAAAAGTAGCCCGTTCGGAGGCCAGGCGTGCAAGTCGTCCTCAGAGGTGACGTATTTTGATTGAGGATATGACGCTCTTCTGGATAGGGTTCTTCATCTTCATCATTGCCATGCTCGCCCTGGACCTGTTCGTCTTCAACCGCAAGGCACATGTCATCGGGGCCAAGGAGGCGGTTAAGCTCAGCATCTTCTGGATCGCCCTGGCCGTGGTCTTCAACATAATGGTATGGTACTTGATGGGATCGGAGAAGGCGCTCGAGTTCACCACGGGCTACATCATCGAGATGACCCTGAGCGTGGACAACCTATTCGTCTTCATTTTGGTTTTCGGGTACTTCTGCACTCCGCAGTACTGCCTCCACAAGGTCCTCTTCTGGGGCATCATCGGGGCTCTAGTCTTCCGTGGGCTCTTCATCTTCGTCGGGGTGGCGTTGATCGAGGAGTTCGAATGGGTCATCTATATCTTCGGTCTGTTCCTGGTCATCACCGCCGTAAGGATGGCCTTCAGCCATGACAAGAAGATCGACCCCAAGAAGAACCTCGCCGTGCGAGGCTTCCGCAAGATCTTCCCAGTCACCGACGAGTACGACCACGACAAGTTCTGGACCAGGACCGCTGTGGGAGCTCTGGTGGCCACGCCGCTGCTGGTCACTCTTGTTTTCGTCGAATCGACGGACATCGTCTTCGCCCTGGACTCCATCCCGGCCATCCTAGCCATCACCACGGACCCCTTCATCGTCTATACATCCAACGCCTTCGCCATCCTCGGCCTCAGGTCATTGTTCTTCGCCCTTTCCTCGGCGATCACGGCCTTCTGCTACCTGAAGTATGGCCTGTCAGTGATACTGGCCTTCGTCGGATTGAAGATGCTGCTGGCGGGGGTCGTGGATATACCGATCGAACTATCGCTCCTGGTCATCGGGGGAATCCTCGGGGTCACCATCGTGGCCTCCTTGATCAAGAATCGGGGAAGGGACACCTGCCCTGTTCCAGATGAGAAGAAAGGTTGATGGGAAAGATAAGTACTGACGGCTTCTGGTTAGATGAATTATCCAACTCCATCTCCCCTTATTAGTACAGAAATCCTCAATTTCCACATTCTCGAGCAATCGAGGGGTGTTCAGAACGTTCCTCCCCTACCCTTGTACGCCAAGTGCGGGGATCCGATCGAGGGCAAGGTGGTCTGCGCCAAGTGCGGCAGGGACTTCTCCAGCTGGCTTAGGAAGTGAGGGCCGGTTCAACTCCTTTCCTTCTTTCCCAATTTCCTCCACGTTCCCCTTTCCTTCAAGGCCAGGCATGCGGAAAGGTTCATTAGCATTGATGCGCTTCCAGCGACAAGGTGCGTCATGGAAGGAGATTTCGTAGTCACTCCCTGGCAGGTCACTGGAGACATAGACTACGACCAGCTTATTCAGCGGTTCGGGACCAAGAAGATCGACGAAGAGCTACTCGCCCGCCTCTCCCGCTACGGTCCGTTGCACCCGATGCTCCGTCGAGGCGTGGTCTATTCGCAAAGGGACATCGAGTGGCTGCTGAACCTCTACGACAAGGGGACGAAGTTCAGCCTCTACACGGGCAGGGGGCCCTCAGGAAACACGCACCTGGGCCATCTCATGCCCTGGATCTTCTGCAAGTACCTCCAGGACACGTTTGATGCCCCCTTGTACTTCCAGATGACCGATGACGAGAAGTACCTTTTCAACGAGGCCTTGAGCCTGGAGGAGACGCACAACAAGGCCCTGGACAACGCATTGGACGTGATCGCCCTGGGGTTCGAGCCAGAGAAGACCAGGATAATCATCGACACCGACTGCATCAGGACGCTGTACCCTCTGGCGCTGAAGGTGGCCAAGAAGGTGACCTTCTCCACCGCCAAGGCGGTCTTCGGGTTCGACAACTCCACCAACATAGGCTCGATATTCTTCACCTGCGTCCAGTCCGCGCCAGCCTTCCTCCCCTCCATCCTGGAGGGCAAGAACGTGCCGGTGCTCATCCCCTGCGGCATCGACCAGGATCCCCATTTCCGCGTCACGAGGGACGTGGCCGAAGGCCTGGGCTACTTCAAGCCAGCGTTATTCCATACCAAGATGTTCCCCGGCCTCACCGGAGGCGACAAGATGTCCTCCTCGGTGCCCGAAAGCACCATCTACACTACCGATTCCGCCAAGGTCGTCAAGAAGAAGGTAGGAAACGCCTTCACCGGAGGGGCGGTAAGCGCGGAGGAGCAGCGGAAGACCGGTGGCAAGCCCGAGGTGTGCGCGGTCTTCAAGTACCAATATTATCTGTTCGAGCCGAGCGACAAGGCCCTCGACGATCTGGCTGACAGATGCCGCAAGGGCGAAGTGCTCTGCGGCGAGTGCAAGAAGATGCTTTCCGATCGCCTCATCCATTTCCTGGAAGGGCATCAGGCGAGGCGCGAAGAGGCTAAGTCCAAGTTAGACCAATTCTTGATGAGATGCGAATGAACATCGTCCCGATAGGATTTGTGCGCAGCTCGGCGAAGGACAAGATGGACTGCAGCGAGCTGGAAGCGGTCATAGAGGTGCTTCCCGAGTTCGAGGAGGGCCTCTATCGCATCGAGGAGGTCCAGGAACTCTTTGTGTTCTACATCTTCGACCGATCCGAGGGGCGGGCCCTGAAGGTGCATCCCAAGGGGGACCCTAGCCTCCCTCTACGGGGCGTCTTCACCACCCGGAGCCCCGACCGGCCCAACCGCATCGGGATGACGAAGGTGACCCTGCTCCGGCGGGAGGGCAACCGGCTCCACGTCAAAGGCCTGGACGCTCTGAACGGCTCTCCGGTCATAGACATCAAGCCGGCCATACGTTTGGACCAGAATGACATAAGTCAGAAATAGGGCGGAGATTCTCCCCCCTCTCATGAATGCCTCTCAGGTCCTCGAGGGACTGAGCTACCAGGAGAAGAAGGTGCTGCTCACGTTGCAGAAGACGGGCGATGGCGCCAGCCCGGAGCAGGTGCTCGAGGTGGGAGGTTTCGGGCAGCTGGTGGAGTTCATGAACGCGGCCAACTGGCTGCAGTCCAAGGGATTGATCGAGGTCCGGGAGACATCCCAGAGGCTCTATTCGCTGAAGTCCAAAGAAGCGTTCGAAAAGGGCCTTCCTGAACGAAGGGCCTTGCTGGCGATCGATGCCGCCGGCGGCAGCCTCAGGATGGCGGCCCTGGAGGCCTCCATCCCCAAGGCGGAGGTGCCCATAGCCATCGGTTGGCTCAGGCGTAAGAACCTGGTGAGTATGGAGAAGGTTGGCAATGACACCATCATCACCCTGGCCGAAGCTGGAAGGGGCGCCATGGCCTCCGAGATGGAGGATGAGAAGGCGCTCAGGGCCTTGGCCGAGGGGGACAAGGTCGAGGGGCAGATATCCCCGTCAGTCATAGCCCAGCTGAAAGGCCGTCAGGACATAATCGTGGAGAGGCTGGTGACCTCGCGCAAGCTGAGCCTCACGCCCCTGGGCAAGGAGGTCCTGATCATGGGCGTCGAGCTCAAGGAGGAGGTGGCGCAGCTTACCCCCGAGCTCATCCAGAGCGGGAAGTGGAGGGAGGTCAGCTTCCGCAAGTATGACGTGAACACCTTCGCTCCCACCGCCTATCCGGCCAAGAAGCATCCCCTGACCAGGATCGCGGACGAGGTCAGGCGCATCTTCGTGCAGATGGGGTTCGAGGAGATAGATGACGAGTACGTGCAGCCGGCCTTCTGGAACATGGACGCCCTGTTCACGCCCCAGGACCATCCCGCGCGCGAGATGCAGGACACCTTCTATCTGAAGAACCCCTCCCGCATCTGCCTGGACCAGGAGAAGGAGCTGATGGAGAAGGTCCGCTCCGTGCACGAGGACGGCGGGAACACCGGGTCCCTGGGCTGGAGGTACAAGTGGTCCAGGGAGGAGGCGGAGCGCGCCCTGCTGCGCACCCACACCACCGTGAACACCATCCGTTACCTGTCCGAGCATCCCGATCCTCCAGTGAAGGTCTTCTCCCTTTCACGGGTTTTCCGCAATGAGGCCATCGACTCCACGCATCTGCCGGAGTTCGTGCAGATCGAGGGCATAGTCATGGAGAAGAACGCCTCCTTCGACATGCTGGTCGGGATCCTCCGCGAGTTCTACAAGCGCATGGGCTTCGAGCAGATCCGCGTGCGCCCAGGGTACTTCCCCTACACCGAGCCCTCCTTGGAGGTGGAGGTCATGTGGAACGGCAAATGGATGGAGCTGGGGGGAGCGGGGATCTTCCGGCCCGAGGTCACGGCCCCGTTCGGCATCAAGTACCCCGTCCTGGCCTGGGGGCAAGGGTTCGAGCGCCTGGCCATGCTCCGCTGGGGCCTGAAGGACATCCGGGACCTGTACGTCACGGACGTGGAGATGCTGCGACAGAGCCCTATCTTCTAGGCTAGAGCGTCCACAGGTCCGGCACTATGGAATATTGCCCTGCCAGCACCAGCGTCGCATCGGCGATGATGTGCAGCGCGAAGATGGGCCACATAGAGCCCGAGCGCCGGTAGAGGAACAGATACCCTGGGGTGATTATGAACTGCGTCGCGAAGAAGAGGTAAGACCATGGTGCCAGGCTCTCGAAGGCAGGCAAGAACGAGCCCCAGAAGAGGGCGTGGATCAATCCCACGAAGACCAGGGTGAGGAGGATGCCCAATATCCCGCCTGCGAGCCTCTTGCGCCGCTCGGTCCAGCGCGTCTCGAAGGAATCGAAGATGTAGACCCAGAGCAGCTGTTCGGAGAAGGCATTGAGCGGTACCCAGATTAGGAGCGTGAGCAGCACGCCGCCCCATGGGTCGCCCTCGGGGACGATGGTGAGCACACCCGCGATCTGCGTGAGCAGCTGGATGAAGAGCAGGAAGACGAAGAGGGGCAGCACCCAGCTCATGGGGCGAGCATAGTCCAGGGAGCCCTTGCGCCATCTCACCAGGATGAAGCAGAACAGCCCGTAGTAGATCAGCAACGGGACCAGCGCGCCGCTCCATTCCAGCAGCAGCATGCATGCCAACGGCAAGATGAAGGTGGCGACCAGGGCCAGCACCAGGTCGAGGTCCTTGGCGCGGAAGGTGAGCCTCTGCACGCGGAACGAGAGAACGGAGGCGAGGTCCATAGAGCCTGATTCGTTCAGGAAATACAAATATTCGCATTAGTCAGATCGAGCCCCACTTCTTCGGGGGATTGGCCTTGGCCTCGTATTCCTTCGCCTTCTCGGCCATCCCCGCCTGGGAGTAGGCCTCGGCCAGTGCTTTGAACCAGGGGGTCTTGTCCGCGGACTTGGTGATGGCCAGGCTCTTGCTTAGATAGCGCAACGCCTCTGAGGGCATGCCCTTTCTCAGATAGGCCGTCCCCACCAGCAGATACGCTCGTTCGATGTTGTCCGGGTCGCCTAACCCTCCCGCCCTGGCCACGGAGTGGAGGATGGATAGCGCCCCATCGTAATCCCCCGACCTTATCATGACGTCGGCGATCTCGCATTCCACGCAGGACCCCTGGACGTGCAACCCCAACCCCTTGGCCCGGTCGAGGCTGAGGAGGGAGTCCTCCAGCTTGCCCATGTCCCGGAGCGCCTTCCCTTCGATCAACAGGCCTTCGAATCGCTCCCTCATGTCCTGGGAGGCGATCATCTCCGCGCATACCCGGAGGCAATATTCGTGGTCCCCTGCGAGACGGGCGCACTCCGCCTGTACCAGTCGGACCCTGGCCGCATAACGGTCCGAGGGGGACTCCAGCTCGGACACTATCGCCAACAGGTCCTCGTCCGCGTCCAATAGCAAGGTCTCGCCCCTGTTGGCCACCAGCATCTCCGACTCCCTCGATCTGCCCGCCTTGAGCAGGTGATAGAGCCTCTCTCGATAGTCTCCCTGGTCCAGCCAATGGTCAGCGGCGAAGCTGTGCTCCACTCTGGCCTGCTCATTGGACAGGAGGCCCAGGACCTCCATCCTCAGGGCCTCGGGCAGTTCCACGTATCCGTCGCGATCGACGGGAAGGAGGGCCACGCTGGTCACGGGCAGGGCCTCGCGCCGGAAAGGCCGGCGGAAGACCACCGCGGTGGCCAGGACCCTCCTGTTCTCCTCGGACAACGAGTTCCAGAGATCGGACCCTCTCATCCGCCGCACGTCAATGCAAGGTCCCACGTCGATCCCCTCGCGGACCGCGCAGTCTCGGATCTTAACCGCCTTCTCCTCACCCGCTGAGGTAAGGAAGTACACCTTGCGCTTGTTCTTGCCCTTCTTGATGTGGGCCAGCCTCTCCAGCATGTCCCCAGCCTCCTTGAGCTTCTTCAGTTCCACCGCAGCATGGGCTCGAGAGATGACCAAGGCCTGGGCGATGCCGTCCTGGCTCACGTCGAATGGGACGTCGTAACTTTCCTTGAGCTTCTGATATTGGGAGACGTGGAGTAGGATCCTTTCTGCGACCGTCAGGGTTCCGGGCATTACCATCGCATGAACGGACCCGCTTAATAACCATTAATCCCTGATTATTACAAGTGCACTACGAGAACAAATGAAGAGGGGGGTGGGTCGGAATGCCATCGAGGTTCCTATTTCCCATCTCCCCGCGAGAAGACCACTAGTACACCCAAGGTGAAGATCACAAGGCCCCCTATGACGAACATTTGATAGGATGGAAATGGCCCGTCCTCAACGTCCGAGAAGGGGTAGACGGAGTCCAAGGTGATGACCTTCTGCGCCGCCCCTAGGTCGGAACCGGCCACGGTGTTGTCGATCACGTAGAAGTAGTTGCCATCGGTGGGCGCGGTGAAGATTACGTAGGAGGAGAGAACGCCCAGGTCCTTGTGGAGCGCAGCCCCCTGCCACCCATCCTTCTCGCTGCCCACGGTCACGTAGGTGTAGTACTGGTCCTCATTGAAGATGAAGACGTCCATCATGCCCCCTCGGGATATGAAGCTCACCTGTTCGCCCATCTTCATGCTGCCCTCGCGCACCGCGTATCCTTGGGCGTCGAGATCGTACTGGAACTGCTCGTGACCATCGCTGAAGGTGCACGCGCTCACGATGCCCACGCCCAATGTCATCAAAGCCAAGGAGGCCACCAAGGCCACGGCCGCCAAGCTCAGCTTGCTCCTCACCCGTTCATCCCCTTGATGGCCTGAAGCTCGCCCAACCGATTAATAACTTTCTCGCGGAGCCCAGCCTACCATGGAGAATATTTATGGCGCCCAGAGGCATGACTCGGTCGATGCGCCTGCTCCTGTGCTCCACCAGCGACGAAGCCAGCGTGAACATACGCGACGCGCTCCTGGGATTTGATGGCTGGGAGACCATTGGGGACCTTGAGGGCATGCATTACTATCGGAGGAAGGACGACCTCCTGGTTACCATTTCGGCCGTCCATCTCTACGCCGACCATGTGGACCGCATGGTGGCCTCAGAATGTGGTACGGAGATCGATTCGGTCGTATTCCTGTCCCGCCATAAGGCGGCCTCAGGCATTCCCACGCTCACGGTGCATCCCATCGGCAATTTCTCCAAGGCGGAATATGGGGGAAAGGAAGAGACGCTGGTCCCCGCCCTCCCTGACATGATGACCTCAGCGCTCCGCGACCTGCAGAGGAACGCCGCAGGGCTCGACTTCCAGGTCTCCTTCGAGGTGACGCACCACGGCCCTTACCTGGAGTCCCCGACCATGTACATCGAGATAGGGTCCTCAGAGGCGAACTGGGGGCACAAGGGCGCGGCGGAGGCCATCGCCAAGACCCTGCTCCTCCCGAACCACGTCGTGGGCCCGAAGGCCATCGGCATCGGCGGTGGGCATTATGCCCCTCGGTTCAGCGAGGTCATAGCGACCAAGCGCGTCTCCTTCGGCCACATGATCCCCAACCATTTCGCGGACCATGCTGACGACGATCGTCTGCGCAAGGCGGTCTACATGGCCCGGGAGAAGAGCGGGGACGCCAAGATGGTCTACATCCACAAGAAGTCCATGTCCCGGGCACGCGCCACCCATCTGCGGGACCTGGTCAGGGAGATGGGGGCGGCCGCCATCGATTCCTCCGACCTCGACGACCTTTGATCTATAGCAGTTCCTCGCCGCAGATGGGGCAGATGCGCCAGTTCGGCTGGACCGGTGAATAGCAGTTGGGGCATTCCAATCCCGTGGCCTTAGGCTCATCCATCCACTTCGCCGGCTCCTCGGCGGCCAGTACCTCGCTCCTTGGCTCCTTGTCCATCTTGTTCGGTCTGGGGGTCTTCCCCTTCGTGGCCGGCCTGAGCGCGGCCTTCAGGTCGGCGCTACCCCCTGAGGCGGTGAATCTTCCCTTCCTCGCCCTGGCCTCCAGGTAGTCGATGGTCAGGATCATGCCCCCTGAGACCGCCAGGACGGCCCCGAAGACGGACATGAAGGCGGCCGGTCCGAAGGAGGCGCCCGAGCCTTCGACCATGTCTGCGTTGATCTGGATGGCCACCAATATGAGCGATATCGTGCCCAGCACCGCGGCCGTCAGGGAACCCAGGGCAGCCGGGGCCTTCATGCCCTTGCGCCCCTTCTCCGCCAGCACGTCCAGCGAGGACATCAGCGCCACCAGCATCCCCGTCAGCGGCACCAGGAATGCCAGATAGTAGATGCCGCCCCGCTCCATGAGCTCCCATAAAGGCTCGTTGCCCGTCGGGCCCTCCACCCAGTCCAGCAGGAAGGAGGAGGCCATCACCGCCCCTCCAATGACGCAGAAGGTGATGCCCAGCACCACGGAGAGATGCACCCTGCGCCTGACGATGGGCTCCTTTCCCTTTGATGCCTTGCTGGAAGGTTTCCATCTTGCCTTGCCTGCGTCCTCGTTCCCGCTCATCCCATCCACCCTGGCCTTTGCCAATCAGTCAGCGACCACGGTCCCCATTACCTTTTCGCCCCGGACCGCCGACCGCAGCTCCTCCAGGTTCCGGCCGTCCACGATGTAGATGGGTATGTTGGCGCGCATGGCCACCTCCGCCCCCTTCCGGTCGAACACGTCCGACGGTCCGGCGGAGTGCAGGCCCTTGTTCACCAGGTCGTAGAGCTGCTGGTGCGTGAGACTCTCGTATCTGACGGCGTCCTTGTACCTCCTCGGGTCCGCGGAGTAGGCGGCGTCCACCGAGGTGGCGTTGACGATGCGCACCGCGCCCACCTTCTCCGCCACCATGGCCGCCACGGCGTCCGTGGTGTGCCCGGGGTTCGTCCCTCCCATCACCAATATCCTTCCCTTCCCGATCTCCTTCGTGGCCTCCTCCACCGTCCGGGGGAGCGAATCGAAGGCGTCCCTTCCCAGGGAGAGGCGCAGCAGCCTGGCGTTGAGGCGCGTGACCGCGATCCCCAGCTCGTCCAGCTGCTCGTGGGAGGCGCCGAGCTCCTTCCCGGTGCTGATATAGTAACGGGCGACCTTGCCTCCGCCGCACACCAGCACCAACCGGTAATCGTGCGCCAAGGAGCGCATCAGCGCCGCCAGGGCCGAGATGTGCTCAGAATCCCTCTCTCCTGGAATCAGGATGGAACCGCCCAGAGAAACAACGACGCAATCCATGTGAACCCCAACAGATTTATAAAGGCAATCCTTCTTTGGTGATAAAAAACCTAGTGTGGCTGATTCCCTTATGGCACAAGTGGGAGAGACCCTCACAGTTCGTCAGAAATATGATTTCAAGCGCGCCTTGGAGGAGGTGCGCAACCTCAAGGGGAGGGGGACCGAGCTCATCTCGGTGTACGTTCCCCCCGGTAAGCAGATCTCCGATGTGGCGAACTATCTGAGGGGAGAGTATTCGCAATCCTCCAACATCAAGTCCTCCAGCACGCGGAAGAACGTGCAGGGGGCCATCCAATCCATCCTCGCCCGGTTGAAGTACTTCAAGGAACCACCGGCCAACGGTGTGGTGTTCTTCGTGGGCGAGACCTCCTGGGTGGGGGACCAGACCAAGATGGTCCAGTATGTCCTCGAGCCGCCGGAGCCCATCCCGTCCTTCCTCTACCGCTGCGACTCGGAGTTCTATCTCGAGCCCCTGGTGGACATGCTCCTGGACAAGAAGTCCTACGGCCTCATCGTCGTGGACCGCTCCGAGGCCACCCTGGGGCTGCTGACCGGCAAGAGGATCGCCATCGTGCGCAACATCCAGTCCCAGGTCCCTTCCAAGCACCGCATGGGTGGGCAGTCCGCGCTGCGCTTCGAGCGCTTGATCGAGATCGCCGCGCACGAGTTCTACAAGAAGATCTCCGATACCGCCACGGATGCCTTCCTCAACAAGGCCGGCCAGCTGGCGGGCATATTGGTCGGGGGACCGGGAGCGACCAAGAACTACTTCGTGGAGCAGGGCTACCTGCACCACGAGCTGCAGAAGAAGGTCATGGACACCTTCGATACCGGCTACACGGACGAGTACGGCCTGAAGGAGCTGGTGGAGAGGGCCAAGGAGACGCTCGTGGACATGGACCTGATGCGGGAGAAGAGGCTCATCACCCGCCTGCTGGAGGAGATCCGCAAGCCGGACGGGGGCCTGGCCACCTATGGGGAGAGCCATGTGCGCACGGCCACCCATATCGGGGCGGTGTCCATCTTGCTCCTGTCCGAGGGGCTGAGGAAGAAACGCTACACCATCGAGTGCCCCAGCTGCGGGTGGAAGGACATCATCACCGCCGACGACCGCCCGGCCCAGGGGAGATGCCCCAGCTGCGGAGCGGTGACCATAACCAATGATGGCGTGGACCTGGTGGACGATTTCTTCGATCTCTCCGATCAGATGGGCTCCAAGGTGGAGCTGATATCCGAGGACTCGGAGGAGGGCGAGATGCTCATGAAGGCCTTCGGGGGCATCGCCGCCATCCTGCGCTACAAGACAGGTGGATGAGCATGGACCCGCTGCAGCCCTTCCTGGAGGCGGTGGAGCGTTGCGTCGATGACGCCCTCAGACAGCTGGGCGTGAGCGCAGAGCTCCCCATGGAGATGCCGGATGCCAGCATCGCCGACTTCGCCTTCCCCTGCTTCTCCTTGGCCAAGTCATTGAGGAAGGCGCCCGCGGTCATCGCCCAGGACCTGGCCTCCAGGATATCCCCTTCGGATCTGATCGAGCGGGTCTGGGCGGACAAAGGATACCTCAACTTCAAGGTCAAGGACCACGAGCTGGGCAGGCTGACGCTGCAAGAGATAATCCATAAGAGGGAAGACTACGGACAGGAAGAGAGGAAGGAGGTCAGAGTGCTCCTGGAGCACACCTCCGTGAACCCCACCGGCCCGATCCACATCGGGAGGGCCAGGAACCCCCTCATCGGCGACACGCTGGCACGCTGCCTCAGGAAGGGAGGGTACGACGTCACCACCGAGTACCTGGTGAACGACGTCGGGCGCCAGGTGGTGCTATTGTCCTGGGGAGTTCGCACCATCCCGAGCGACGAGATCAGGCTGGCCTCCGACCGTCAGAAGGAGGATCACGTCCTCGTTGGATATTACCAGAAGGCCAACGAGCTCATGGAGTCGAGCAAGGAGGTGGAAGGCGAGGTGGCCGCCATGACCCGCGCCTTCGAGGACGGCGACGCCAAGGTGATCGCCCAGGTCCGGGACACGGCCGAGCGCATGCTGGGCGGCATCCGGCAGAGCCTGGACGCCGTGAACGTGCACATCGACAACTACACTTGGGAATCGCAGTTCATCCTGAACGGGGAGGCCAGGAAGGTGGTGGAGAGGCTCAAGTCCACGTCATATTGCCACGAGGAGGAGGGCGCCTACTACCTGGACCTCAGCGAGTTCGGGATCCATGGAAGGGACACCAAGTTCTTCTTCACCCGCTCCGACGGCACCACGCTCTATACCACCCGCGACATGGCCTACCACCTGGACAAGTTCAAGCGGGCGGACCAGCTCATCAACGTCCTGGGAGAGGACCAGAAGCTGGGGCAGGCGCAGTTGGCCGCGGCGCTGAAGATCCTCGGGGAGGAGAAGGCCCCCGAGTGCCTCTACTATGCCTTCGTCTCGCTGCCCGAGGGCCGCATGTCCACCCGGAAGGGCGTGGTGGTCTGCCTCGACGATCTCATCGACGAGGCGGAGGGTCGCGCCTATGAGGAGGTCAGGAAGAGGCGCACTGACCTCTCGGAGGAGAAGATGAGGGAGATCGCCCGGGACATCGGCCGCGGCGCTCTCAGGTTCAACATCGTCCGCGTGCAGGCGGAGAAGCAGATCGTCTTCAAATGGGAGGAGGCGCTGAATTTCGAGGGCAACTCGGCGCCTTTCGTACAATATGCGCATGCGCGCTGCTGCTCCATCCTGGCCAAGGCGGGGGGGTTCGAGCACGCGGTCGAGCCCGACCTTCTAAACGACCCATATGAGAGAAAGCTTATCCGCATCCTAGCCCAATACCCGTCGGTCGTTAGGGACTGCGGAGCGAAGAGGAGGATACACCTCATGCCCGCCTACGGGCAGGAGGTCGCCTCCGCTTTCAACCAGTTCTACGCCTACGTGCCCGTGTTGCGCTCCGGCGAGCATCAAGCGGCAAGGCTGACGCTCGTGGAGGCGACGATGTGGGCGCTGCGGGGCGTCCTAGGTTCATTGGGGGTCGCGGCCCCGGAGGAGATGTAGATGGCGCAGATCGTCAAGCTCAGGAAGGAGGACAAGGGTCACGTCAGGGCGCTCGAGCTCTTCATCATCAGGGAGTACCTGGAATCGATGCTGAAGCGCAAGTGGGAGGACCTAAGCCAGGAGTTCGTGGACCAGCTGGGGGCCACCAACGACGCGGCGTTCAAGCTCTATTTGGACTCCGGCCTCAGCTACGTGGCCAAGGAGGACGGCCAGATCGTAGGCTTCGTCTTCGCGCAGACGGTCGAGCACATGTCCAATATCCCCCTGGCGGTATGGGTGGAGAACATCGGCGTGCACCCGTCCCACCGCCGCAAGGGCATAGGCTACCAGCTCCTGAAGAAGGTGTCCCAGGAGGGAAAGAAGAAAGGGGCCAAGGCGGTGCAGACCGCCATCGTGCCGGAGAACGCCAAGTCCATGATGCTGCATAAGAAGCTCGGGTTCTTCCTGGATGCCAGGAAGATCGCCTTCCTGGACCTGGACGGACTAAAATAGTGCTGGCTAGAGGTACCGGTCATCTAAGAGGATGATGCTTCTTCAGCATGGCCATCTTCCTCTCGTACTCCTCATCCGAGATCTCCCCGTTGATGTATCTCTGGGAGAGGGCGGCGAACGGATCGAAGGCGGCAACGTCCCTGGTCGGCTTCGCTTCCTTTTCCCGCTTGTTGCGAAGGGTCCATTGACAGAATTCCCGTCCCTCGCTCATCCTGGACGAGTATTCCAGCTCGAGATCGGGGTTCAGCCCCGTGACGAGGCCTTCATAGAAGGACTGGAAGAGGAGGCATACTTCCGATGGTTCCCCCGACATCGGGCATGTGGTCGTTCTTCTATCGATGCCTGGAGGGGTCCCATCGACCAGGCTCCCTTTCTTGAGGAAAGCGGAGTTCAGAGTGTCCAATCCGTTGGCGACGGATCGCAGGTCGTCGACCTCGATGTCCAGCGCCCTCCTCACCTTGGGCGCCAGGTCGATGCCCGTTTGGCGCATAAGGGGGCGCAATCGCTCCAAGGTCTCCTCCGCGCTGAGGGCTTGGGACATGGCCTTGATCTGCGTGATCCAGCAACCACCGAAGTAGGAATGGCTCCAAAGGATCCTCTCCTCCTCATCGATGGGTGGGGGGAGTATCGAGCCTATAGAAGGGACGCGCCAGAGGTCGTCCGGGTCTATCGATCTGGCTTTGATGAGGATTTCGCAATGGTCATCGCCGTCGGCAAGGCACTTCCTGCTGATGGCTTCATGGTCCGGGGCCAGGAACTCGCAGAGCTTTGGCACGCTGATATGTAGATGCGCTGCGCAAAATGCGGAAGATCCCTCAGAAAATGGGCAAGTAATCACTCTGGCGCGGGTGCCATACGCGGTCAGTTCGGTCCTTTGATCGCTGAGGAAGAGCAAGTCAGCCCAATTGTTGGCATAACCAGCGACAACGAAACCTTTCTCTGTCAACTCCATCCTCTTAATTACATTCAGAGGGACTGCGTAGCCGATGTGCTCCCATTCCTGTCGCAGCGCCTCCTCAGCTCCAGTCCTACCTAGCACATCGGTCAGAGCGTGGGATGTCCTGTTGATGAACTCGCGGTAGATCTCGAAGGCGAGATTGGCCGTGGGAGAGCTGTATCTCGTTGACAATCCAGAATCCTTCGGCGTTGCCGAGACCATTGAATTGTTGATACCACAATCAAGACTTAATACTGGTGGACCCGGGAAGCTCTAGGGATGGTGGATCTATTGACCACTTATCAGAGGAGCTGGCTTCGCCTTGAGTGTATAATCCTCCCGACCATATTTCGTCTCGATCAGCTCCTCGATCTTCCTCTCCTCGAAGTGCGTTAGGACCCCCTTCTCGATGCTGGCATCGAAGGTGCTGGCGAAACCCGCCACCAAGGCCTTCTTCACCGCATCCATGCCAGGAGTTGCGCCCATCTCTCGGGCCAGGGAGGTCACGTTGTCCTTGGAGCGGCCCTTCTTGCGCATCTTGAGCACGTCGAACATGATCTCGAAGTCCGTGTCCACCATCAGGGTCCCGTGCTGCAGCACCACGTCCCACTTGCGCAGCTGCGCGCTCCCGGAGATCTTGCGCTTGTTCACCATGACGTCGTTCACCGGTTTGAACTCGGCCTTGAGCCCCAGGCAGTCCAGGGCCTTGACCACACCCTGGCATATCAGCTCGAAGGTCTCGTTGGGGGACTCAGGCACCATCTCCCGGTCGACGATGACGGCATAGATGATCTGGCCTTGGTCCGTGTAAATGGCGCTCCCGCCGGAGGCGCGGCGCACCAGCTGCACTCCATGCCTCCTCACGGCCTCCATGTCCAAGACCTCTTCCGCATTCTCGAAGTACCCCAAGGACACGGTCGGCCCCTCCCTGCGGTACAGGTGCAAGGTATTGGGAATGAGGCGATGATGGCGCGCCATGAGCATGGCCTCGTCACAGGCCACGGATCTTCCTGGAGGGGAGAGGTCCGAGTCGATCAAGCGCCAGAACATGCCTCTCGATTGGCATGAATCGGATAAATAGCTTTAGAGCCCCCTCCTCCTTCGCTCCCGGGCGAATAAAGGGCGATCCTCCACATCGCAGCCTTACTTGATCATTCCCGATATCAAATTTCGTCGAAGCCAGATGTAAGAGAACCTTAATATTTTACATAAGCGTGGCTATTCAAGGAAAAATTAAGAATTGGGGAAAGGGTTTAGATCCACGCTAGAGCCTTACCTCTTGCTCTTCTTCTCTTCGGTCGGCTGCTTCTTCGACTCTTCCTTCGTGGTCTTGGTCTTATCCTTGTCCTTCTTACCGCCCATCTTAGGTAGGCGCTTGCGGTAGTAGTAGAGGACGATGACCACGATGATCACCGCGAAGATGCCGCCATAGAGCGCGATGGCCTTCCATGACGCCTCGTTGACCGTCACCGAGGTGGTATATGTGTTGTCGCTGGTGACGATCTCACGGTCCACAATGGCCGTGGCGACGATGGTGAAGTTGCCCTTGCTCCCCGGGGTCCAGCTGAAGGTGATGATGCCGAACTTGCCTGGCATCAGGGTGCTGTTGGTCACACCTTTCACCGTCATGGACGAGGACTCGCCGATCTTGTCCTTCGAGCCGCTGGAGGACAAGGTGTAGAACTCCACCCTCGGGGCCAGCGCATCGGCGTTGCCCACGTTGGTCAGGTTCACCTTGATGTTACCAGACTGGCCCTCGGTCATGGGGTTGGGGCTGAACACCACGGATATGATCCTGAGGTCAGGCCTCGGGGACGAGGTGATGACCAGGGACTTGGTGGCGTTGGCCTTGTTGCCCGCCTTGTCGGTCACTTCAAGCTTCACCGTGAAGGTCTTGATCGCAGCGTAGGCGTGCGTTGTCCATGCTCCGGTCGCGCTGTTTCCGTCGCCGAAGGTCCAGGCGAAGCTGAGCTGGGAGAAGGAATCGTTCGCGTCGGTGGTGGCGTTACCAGTGAAGACAAGGGTCTGGTTCTCCTGCGCCGTGCCTTTCGCGTCCACCCCTTTGAGGAGGATCGAGAAGACTACTACCGGCGGAACGGTGTCCTTGACGTATACGACCACGCTCTTGGTGGAGACGCGGCCAGCCACGTCGGTCGTGTTCAGCATCATGGTGAACGTGCCCGCCCGGGTGTAGGTCTTGGTCACGTTCTGGTTCTCGCCGATGCCCACGGTGGTCTTGTTGCCCTCGCCCCAGATGTACTCCCACTTCTTGATGATGCCCACGTCGCTCGAGGACGTGGAGGCGATGTGGTCGTAGGAGGTGGCGCCGTTGAACACCAGAGCCTCGTTCTGCTTCACGATCAGGTTGGGGGTCTGCGCGCTGAGGGTGTGGTCCTTGACGGTGAAGTCAGGCGTGGGGTTGATGCCGTCGCTCTTCACGTTGAAGGTCTTGACGGCGGTCAGTCCCGCCACGTCGGTCACGGTCAAGGTCACGGTCAGGTCGTAGGCCGCGGCGTTGTAGGTGTTGGTGGTCCAGTACGAGGATATCGGGCCCTGGGTTACCCCATTGCCGAAGTTCCAGGTGAACTTCAGCGGGTTCCCGTTGGGGTCAGCGGAACCGTTCGCGGTGAAGACGATGGCCTTCTGCGAGTTCACGATGTAGTACAGGACGCTCGTCCCCGATGTCACCGCCCACGCATAGGTTGACGGAACGCCCACTCCCGCGGTGGCGGTGGGGGCGATGGACTTCTGCACGGTCATGGTGACCTGCTCCAGGGTACCGGTGGCCTTGATGACCGGGTCGATGACCACGGTCAGGAATCCAGTCACGGCCGCATTGCCGGTGGAGGTGGAGTTAGAGGTCATCTCGTTGCCCTTGGGCCAGGTCAGGAAGACCACGTTGTTCAGGGAGTTGGTGTCGTACCTGGCGAAGGCGATCACGTTGTAGTTCGAGCCGCCGTTCGCAATGGTCGACTGCGAGCGGTACGGGGTAACGAAGGCACCCGTGTACTGCGCGGTCGAGGTCACGGAGCTTCCTGACAAGGATGTGAAGGAAGCGGCCGTGAAGTCAGTGAGCACGGTGTACTTGGTCGCGTTGACCTTGACCATGAAGTCAGAGGTCACGTTGACCGGCCCGAATGCTCGGACTCGGTTCACGAAGGCGTTGTACTCGGACACGCTGACCACGCCGTTCCCCTCGCCGAAGGCGAAGTCGATCTGCATCCTCAGGTTAGGGAGATAGCTGTAGGCGATGTTGGGCCAGGCAGCATCGAAGTCCATGGTGATGTTGCGGTAGAGGTTGAAGTTGTTCCAGTCGTTGGAAGCGAACACCATGCCCTGGGAGTCAAGCTGCACATTCTGTGCCAGAAGGTTCACGGTCAAGGACTGCGCGGCCACCAAGGTGATGGACTGCAGGCTCGCCTGAGCATCCACCGCGTCCACCATGAGGTAGAACGGGCTGGCATCCACGAAGGCATCGAACACGAAGTAGTTCGAGGTCACCCGCGCGTTGACGATCCTCTTCTCGACCGGGAGGGCGAGGTTGGAGGAAACCAGGACGGCGGTCATGCCCGTGGGCGGGACACCGGCCTTGTACACGTAACCGCTCAGGGTGATGGCGCTGTTCAGGGCGACGTTGACGTTCACGACGGCCCCGTTGCTGACGGTGACATCGCGCACATCGGTCTCATACCCGTTGGCGCTGATCACCAGACGGTAGGTGCTGGTGTGCACGACCTGCGAGGTGGACCCGCTGAAGCTGTAGACCTTCTCCATCTTCGTGGGGGAGTTCAGGTCTATCGTCTTCAGGGTGACGCCGCTCACCGGGTTGCCTCCCGCGGTCACAGTGACCGAGAGGGTGCCGGTGGTGGTGGGCAGCTTGGTGATCTGGACCAGGCCCAGCTGGACGGCGTTTATACCATCGTACTTGACGACCGTCGAGTACTCGAGGTCATAGTACCCGCTCTTGGAGATCCTCAGGATGTAGTAGCCAGGTAGCGGGGAGAAAGTCGCCAGACCGCCGGCGTCACTGTTCGCGGAATACATCTTGGAGGTGTGAGTCTCCGTGAGCGTGGCGGTAGCACCTGCGACCGGAGCGTTCGTGCTATCGACTACGTTCAACGAGATAGGGGCACTGCTAGATGCGGCCGATACCGCTGTGGATGGCAACAAGGCCAAACCCGACAGCAGCAGGACTGCGACCAGCACGCCTGTTGCCAATTGCTTAGCTTTCATATACTGCATCAATTCCCTCCCTCATTGCTGCTAATGCTGAGGTTCCCCTGATTAGGATTGAAAATGCCGAATCACTTGGACCTTAATAAAGATTGTTGTGAGCTAGGGACATACTGGCTATGTCAGTAATGCCCTTACTGACCTTCCTGCGCCGAAGCTCGGCCGTGCCTCGTAAAAGGACGACTTAACCGCCTCAGGTGACGATTTCCTCGATCCTTTCCTGCTCGATGGCCCTGCGTATCTCCATGGCGAGCCGGCGTCCCGTGCTCGTGGGTCGCCTCCACAGGGAATTCCCGTAGGCATGCCCCACGCTCATGTGCACGTTCGTCCCCCCACCGATCCGGGGCGCCACGTCATAGACGAAGAAGTTGAGGTCCTTGTCAACACAGGTCTGGAGACAGAAAGGCCCTATGATTCCCGGGGCGCAGTGCTCCTGGGACGCCTTCACGTACTTCTCTGCCAGGTCAAAGGCATTCTCCAGGAGGCTCTCCCTCAAGGTCGCTGAGTTGTGCCCGCAAACTGTGTACTCGGGGACCCTCTGCTTCTCGTTCAAGGCCAGTTGCTGTTCGGCAGGCAGCCTTACGTGCCCATCCAACGAGGTCTCGAATCGCCAGTCGATCCCTATCAGCTCGACCCTGGACGCCCTTTCCTCGAGCGGGGAATAGAAGAAGTCCAGGTTGAAGACCGGTCCGATGACATACTCCTCTATCCGGGCATCGGCCAGGCACTCTTGGTCGATGACGCCCTGTGCTATGAGCTGCCTGGACTTGCTCTCATACTCATCATAGCTGGAGGCGGTGAAGAATCCACGTTCCAGCTTCTTCACCTTGTGATGCAGCTTCACTATGGTCAGCCTGTCGATGTCCTCTGGCCTCCTGACCTTCCTCGGGAACGGCACGCCTGCCTGCTCCAGGAGCCAGTAGTAGTCCCGCGGCCCCCCGCGGTCCTCGCTCCGCAGCATGTTGCGAGAGCCGACAAGGGGAACGGCGAAATCGTCCTCCACGGCGTCCATGCCGCAGTAGGAGGTGAAGGAGCGGTTGGGCACGAACAGGGCGCTCTGCGCCACCAGCCTCTTCTGGACGTCGGGCGACGTGGCCTCACTGAACTTCTTGAGCATGATGACATCATCCACCAGCCCCCTCTGCAGCTTCCCTGCCCGGTCCCTATATGCTCGGAAATAGTGCGAGTACGTCCTGTCCCGACCTTCCTGGCAAACGGCGACCGTGCGGAACCCTTCATCCACCGCGCCGTCGCAGACGTCCAGAGCGGAATGTGACGCCAACACTCCTATCTTGATATCCTTCCTGCTGTACTTGGCAAGGTTAGCGAGGACCCTTTCCCGGGAAATCATGGCCTCCCCTCTGCGCCAAGGAAACACGAGGAACGTTTAAATGTTGTCGCACCCGCGCTTAGAAGCCGCCTAGCATCATCACCGTGCCAATGAAGAAGATCGCCCCAACGAGGTCTATGGCGGATGAGGTGATAGGTATGGAATGGTCATCAGGGTCCAGATTGAACTTGAACGTGTATATGGCCACATAGTAGGATATCAGATTGAGCGCCGTCACCGTGAGCAGGCCAGCGAAGAGGGAAAGACCCACCATCGAGATCAGGCTGGGAGATTCCAGTCCCAGGGCCAGGGCCACGATATAGGCCGTGACCCCCACCAATGTGAAGACCCATAGCCCGAAGATGTAGATGATGGCGAAGTTCTCGAGCGCGATCTTGTCGGGGATGCGCTTAGGTGCCAGCAAGCCCATGTGCAGCATGGAGGAGAGGCGCGATGTCAGTATGCCCCCGAGCGCGTTCGCGTCCTCCAGGAAAGGCGGTATGATGACCAGCAGCGCCGCGGAGGCCACTAAGGTCTCGAGCTCGTTGTCGATGATCAGCCCCGCGCCGATGTCCAGGAGTATGCATAGGACCAGGACGGGAGCGGTCTGGATGAAGATGCGCTTGGTCTCGTTGAGGGGCATGCGCATCACCCTCCAGACCAGATACCCGGCGATGACCAGCAGGGCCACGGCGAAGGCGTCGATCAATGGCATGGGAATGAGATCATCCTGAACCAAAATGGCCGCCAGGAAGAGCATGGGCAAGGTGACCACGTCCCCCGCGGCCGTGATGATGGGTGCAGAGAAGTTATCGATGTCCCATCCCCGCTTGAACCCGACCGAGGCCACGAGGATGTTGATGAACACCAGCACGATGCCCGCCAGCGTGCCTCCGATCACGGAGATGAAGACGAAGACCTCCATGCCCGCCGCCTCGACCCCCAGGAGGGTGGCGATGCCCGCGGCCATGATGCCCATGAGGAAGGACATAACTATGGTCAGGAGCAAGGAGGCCTCGAAATTCTGGCGCAGCAAACTCCCTTTCTTCATGGACATCTCGAAGGTGCCTATGTTCATCGCCGTGCCCAAGCGGCTGCCCAACGCCCCGAAGATGTTGCCCCGCATCCCAATGGCCGGAGGAATGAGGATCATCAGCCCCGCCAATTGGCTCAGGGTGCCGGTCATCGAGCCCAAGGTCGCGCCCGCCAGCAGGTCCCCGACCGAGGAGATCATCAAGGCCACGAACCCCAGGGTGAACACCTTCCGGTTGCGAGAGAAGAAATCTCGGACGGGGGTGTTCGCGGCCATCTGTCCCTCGCTTGGGGGTAGAGTTTGAACATATATATTGTGAGCGCTGGCCCATTATAGGGAGGGCGCGAACCAGGGCGGGTCAGGGGGCTCGGGACAAGCGATAAATATCCACATTCGGATAAAGGCGCGAGGCCGCCAGAATCTTTACCAGGGCGGCGGGGTTTGGTCAGCTTGGCCCGGATCGGTCTTATGCTTGATGGTGAAGGCTTCCAGCCCCAGCTAGGAACTAGGAGTGGTTGATACGGCCGAGCCTTCATTGAGCTCAGAGGAGGGGAGGGAGAAGGTCCCGCGCACCGTGCGCGAGCTCCTCACGGAGATGAAGGACACCTCCGAGGTCATCGTCGACCTGGCATACGCCTCGCTCGTCTTCGACAGCGAGGACATGGTGGAGGAGGTGCACCACCTGGAGAGGCGCATGGACACCCTGCTCTATAACATACGCATAAAGGCCATGCTCTCCGCCCGAACGAAGAGGGACGCGGAACAGCTGGCAGGGTTGCTGCAAGTAGCCTCGTCGGCCGAGATGATATCCAACGCGGCCGGGGACATAGTCAAGCTTCTCAAGTACGACAGCGACAAGCGCCCCTTCCTTCCGATCGTCCTGAAGGAGGCGGAGGAGAAGATCAAGTCCCTCACGATCGCCGATAGATCCGACATGGTCAACCGGGCCATCGTGGACATGGGGGTGGAGTCCGAGACGGGCATGCGCATCATCGCGTTGAAGCGGGGGAAGAGGTGGCTCTATGATCCCGATGAGGCCACCAAGCTCAAGGCAGGGGACCTGCTCATCGTCCGCGGAACGGACAACGGCTACGAGGTCCTGCGCTCCTTCGCGAATGGTGAGAACCTCTGGCCGCAATACCCTAAGCCGGAGGGTCAATGATGGACGACCTGGAGCAGATGCTTCTCGAGGTGAAGGACACCTCGGAGCTCATGGTGGACCTGGCCTACTCCTCGCTGCTCTACAACAATCGCGACATCGCGGGCGAGGTCCTGTCCCTCAAGGAATACGTGGACGAGCTCAACGCCACCGTGCAGCAGGAGGCCATCAAGAGAACGATGGTCGACGGGGACGTGTCCAAGGCCTTCATCACCATCCGCCTGGTCGAGTACCTCGAGGAGATCTGCTCCGCCGCGAGCGGGATCGCTGACGTGGTGATGAGGAACGTCGAGCCTCATCCGGTCATCAAGATGAGCATCCGGGACTCGGACGTGACCATCTCCACGGCCATGGTGGTCGAAGGATCGGACCTGGCGGACAAGACCCTGGGGGAAACGAGATTGGCCAGCAACTCAGGCATGTGGGTCGTGGCCATCAAGAGGGACAGAAAATACCTCTATGGTCCGGACGAGAGGACCACGGTATTGGCGGGGGACACCCTCATAGCCCGAGGACCGAACGACGGCGAGGAGTATTTCAAGGACCTCTCCGCCGGAAAGGCGAGGTTGGGCTGAACTGAGGTCTATCTGGAAAAGGGGGAAATGGTAGCCCCGGGCAGATTCGAACTGCCGTCGCAGGATCCAGAGTCCCGCATGATTGACCGCTACACTACGGGGCTGCGCTTCCCCCCTAGAAAATTTCCTGTTATTAACCTTTGCCCATGGCCGGTGCGACGCGCGAGCTCGCTGAAATGGAATGCGCCAAGGGGCGGCAGTGGGGTCTTAGTCACTTCGACCCGATCGCCTTCAGCACCCTATCGTAGACCACGCCGATGTCCCCTTCCCCGTCCACTTTCCTAAGGATGCCCTTCCTGTGGTAGAAGGCGGTCAGGGGCAATGTCTGCTCCTTATAGACCTTGAGCCGTTCCCGCACCGTTTTCTCGGTATCATCAGTCCTCTGGAAGAGTTCTCCTCCGCACTTGTCGCACTTGCCCCCATGTTTCGGGGGGTTGAACTCGAGATGGTAGACGGCGTTGCACGATCTGCAGGTGCGGCGCAGCGTCAGTCGCCTTACCAGGTTGTTCTCGTTGACCTCGATGTCGATGGCCAGATCGACCTTGGAGAACTTGTCCAACATCTCGGCTTGCTCCAAGCTGCGAGGGAAGCCGTCGAGGATGACGCCTCCCTTCACGCTCTGGATCTTGTCCTTGACCAGATCCACCACTAGCTCATTTGGGACCAGCTTCCCCGCGTCCATGAATCCCTTGGCCTTGACGCCCAAGGGCGTGTTGTTGCGGACCGCCTCCCGTAGGAGATCACCCGTGGAGATCTTGGTGAGCTTGAGGTCGGCGCACAGCCTCTCCGTCTGGGTACCTTTGCCAGAGCCAGGAGGGCCAAGGAGAACGATTTTGCGGTCCATGTGGTGGCGAATATCGTTCCTACTTATACCTTTTATGAAGAGGAATTTGGCGATGCACAAGCATTATGGGCTTCGATGGCATCCGAAATCCGATGTTGCGAGGGGCGAAGGTCGGGCTAAGGCCTCTGGAGACGCCGGACATATTCTCATTGCTGAAATGGTTCAATGATCAGAGGGTCCTGGAAGACCTGGGGGCGGAGCACATCTACTTCTGCGCTTCCCTAGAGGAGGAGAAGGCCATGGTGGATAAGATGCTCCAGGACGGGCGGTCCAGATACTTCATCATAATGAAGTTGGATGGTAACAAGCCGATAGGTGTGATCGGATTGACCAACATCGACCTCCGCAACGCCAGCTCCGAGCTCCGAATTATAATGGGCGAGGTGGACGAGTGGGGTAAGGGGAACGGAGAGGACGCCGTCCGCATCCTGCTCAGGCATGCCTTCGACGCCATGAACCTACATCGGGTCTGGCTCCGGGTGGCCGAGTACAACGAGCGGGCCAGGAGGCTCTATGCGAGGTGCGGGTTCAGGGACGATGGCTCGCTCCGCGATGACCATTTCCACAAGGCGAGTTGGAGGAGCGCGCGGATCATGAGCATACTGGAGAGCGAATGGAGGTCGACCTAGATGCTCTCTGGCAGCAAGGTGCGTCTAAGGGCCCCCGAGCGAAGCGACATCCCCCTCTTCGTGAAATGGTTCAATGACCCGGAGGTAACCGAGTTCCTGTTGCGAAGCCCGCCCATGGGGATGGAGGAGGAGGAGAGATGGTTCGAATCCCTCCGCGTCTCGGAAGGAAAGGTCTTCTGCATCGAGACCTTGGATGGAAAGCTCATCGGCAACATCGGCATCATCCACATCGATTGGACCAATCGCAAGGCGGACATCGGCATCGTGATCGGGGAGAAGGAACGCTGGTCGCAAGGATACGGCACCGAGGCCATCACCCTCCTCCTGGGATACATGTTCGACGAGATGAACCTGGAGAGGGTGTGGCTCTACTGCGACCAGGAGAACAAGCGCGCTCAGAGATGCTATGAGAACTGCGGGTTCAGGAGGGAGGGGGTCTTCCGTCATAACCGTTTCCGGGCTGGCACGTTCACCGACGACGTGGTCATGTCGATCCTCAGGGAGGAATGGGTCTCGAGGAGGGCCAGCTCAAATTAGGCCCAGCAGCGACCGGCTGGAGAATACCGATCATGGCGGGGCCTTGCGCAAGTCCTTGCAGCATTGCTCCTCGGTCTCGATATGGATGCTGATGATGATGCCAGGGACCTCCCTCTTCAGCTCCGACTCGATCCTGTCGGTCAGAGCATGCGAATCCTTGACAGATATGTCCCCTGAGACGCACAGATGGAACTCGGCGTAGATACTGTTGCCGCTCTTGCGCGTCTTGAGGTCATGGAACTCGATATAGCCATCAATCGATTCCACCACCTTTTTGATCTTCTCCTCGGCCTCGGGGCAGTTCTTGTCCATGAGGTCAAGGGAGGCCTTGCGCAGGATCCCTAGCCCCATCTTGATGATGATGGCGGCCATCAGCAATGCCAGGAGCGGATCGAGGACGTACCAACCGGTGACGCTTGCCACGAACAGGCCGAGGACCACCCCTACCGAGGAGAGGACATCGGAGAGCAGGTGTTTGGAATCACCTTCCAGGGCGATCGAGCCGCTCTTGCGCGCCTCCTTCAGGAGCACGTAGGAAAGGACACCGTTGAGGGCTGTCGCGGAAAGGGAGATGACGAGGCCGAGGTCGATGTTACTGAGTTCGACAGGGCTTAGGATGCGGCTCAAGCTAGCCTCGATTATAAGGGCTCCAGCGATAATCACCAGAAATCCCTCGACGAAAGCCGATATGTTCTCCGCCTTCTGATGGCCATAGCGATGGTCCTCATCCTCAGGGCGGTCGGCTATCCTCAGCGAGATCAGCAGCATGATGGATGCCACGATGTTGATGACGGACTCCATCGCGTCCGAGAGCAGGGCTATGGAGTCCGAAACGAGATAGGCGGAGAGCTTCAGGGAGAACACTATGATGCCGCCGATGATGGCGAGCATCGCAACCTGTTGCTTCTTCATCATCATGAAATGAAATTCCATATTAAATCCTATTCATCCCGCATCCCGGCCAAGGACCGTAGCTTATAACTGCCTTCTAGCGATGGAGATGGCATAATTTATTTAGCTTCGGTCGCTTTGTAAAACGATTCCATTGGACCACAACGATTTAGAAGCGATCAAGGGCATGGTCGGCGAGGGCGGCTTCTCGGCGAGGGCGGCGGAGCTCTATGTCTATGGCTTCGATGCATCCATCCATCATCGCTCCCCGGACGTGGTGGTGCAGCCCCGGACCACCGAGCAGGTCTCACGCTTGGTCCGTTACGCCAACGAGCGCCGAATATCCATATTGGCCCGAGGGGGCGGGACCGGGCTCTGTGGCAGCGCCGTCCCTCTCAAGGGCGGCATAGTCATGGACATGACTAGGATGAACCAGATCAAGGAGGTGCGGGTCGAGGACCTCTATTGCGTATGCCAGGCGGGCGTGGTCTACGACCGCTTGATGGAAGCCCTGGCCCCATTCAGATTCTCCATTCCCACCGCTCCGGGCAGCGCGGAGGCCTGCACCATCGGAGGCATGATCGCCGCCAACGCCTCTGGCATGAGGGCCATCAAGTACGGGGCCATGCGGGACTACGTCCTCGGCCTGGAGGTGATCCTGGCCAGCGGTGACGTGATCAACGTTGGCACCAGGACGCTGAAGAACTCCTCCGGGTATCAGCTGGAAAGGCTGTTCGTGGGGAGCGAGGGGACGCTAGGGGTGATAACGGAGGCGACCCTGCGCATCGTTCCCAAGGCCAAGAAGGCCGCCATGGTGGTGGCGGCCTTCGACACCTTGGAACGGGCCGGTAGGTGCGTCTCCAAGATCATTGCCAAGCCCCTCATCCCCTCGGCCATCGAGCTGATGGACTCGACCTGCATCAAGGCGGTCAACAAGACGGTCAAGGCGGGCTTCCCGGACGTGGAGGCCCTGTGCATGATCGAGGTCGATGGGGAGCCGGAAATGGTGGCGAGGGAGCTCAGGGAGGTGCAGCAGGTATGCCAGGAGGTAGGCGCCTCCAGCGTGGAGCATTCCGATGACCCGGAGCAGATGGCCAAGTGGACGCAGGGGCGCAAGAGCATCATGTCCTCGCTCTCCCGATACGGGCAGGGGCTGGTCTCCGTCTCCCTGGCGGACGACATGGCCGTGCCCATCTCCAAGATCCCCGACGCCGTGGTGGCATTCCAGGGGATCGCGGCCAGGAACGGCGTGATCGTCGGGACCTATGGCCACGCCGCCGACGGGAATCTGCATACCAAAATGCTCCTGGACCCGACCTCCGAGGATCATTGGCAGAGGGGGGAGAGGGCGGTGGGCGAGATCTATGACGCGGTCATATCCCTGGGCGGTACGGTCACGGGCGAGCACGGGGTGGGGATCTCCAAGGCACCCTACATGGCCAAGGAGAGGCCTGCTGCCCTGGAGACGATGCGCCTGCTCAAGCGCACCCTTGACCCTAACAACATCCTCAACCCTGGGAAGATGATGGACTGGGAGGGGAGCATCATGCGCAAGCTGCGCTACCCCTGCCCCAAGTATGAGGAATGATCAGAAGGTGATCAGACCCCAATTGTAGAGCAGCATCACGGCTGATGCGGCCAATACCGCGGCATAGACCCCGATATTCCATCTCCATACCTTGGAACCGTCCAGCGGGGGGAAGGGCAGGAGGTTGAACAGGGCCAGGAACAGATTGATGCTGCCTATCACTCCCAATGCCAGGCCGATTATCTCGTAAGACCCTGACAAGGCCAGGCCAAGGAAGGTGCAGGCCGTTCCAATGACCAGGTTGGACAAGGGCCCGACGATGCTGATGATGCCGTTCTGCCTCTCGGTGATCCGGCCCTGGATATAGACGGCGCCAGGGGCGGCGAAGACGAAGCCCAGGAAGGAGAAGAAGATGGCCATTATCAGCCCCATGGGGTAGATGCGGAACTCCGCCCAGGCCCCGTACCTCTGGGCCAGGAACTTGTGCATGAGCTCGTGGAAGGCGAAGCCGGTGATCACCGCAACGGCCGAAGTTCCAAGGAAGAAGAGCGCCACGCTCATGTCCTCGATGGTCCACCAACGGAAGATGTTGAAGAAGGCGAAGGTCAGGGCGGCCACGGCGATGAGGATCTGCACGGTCTCTTGCCTGCTGAACCTGATCTTGCCATATCCAGCGGGGATGTAGACCGCTCCTTGTTCATCGTACATCGTCGCCCTCCCGGTTTTCTCGCTCATCCGGCTGGAGCTATTTGAGGATATCTCCCACCCCTTCCATCGCCCAGGTGCTCCATGATGCATTCCCAGGAAGCTTGAAGTAGGGGCAGACCGAATCCGGCAGGTCATGGTCGTAAGGCCCCGCCACGGTAAGGTCCATTTCAAATGGTGCGACAGCTGCGGTACGCTCCTCCTCGGGGCTGGTTGCGATTCGTGCGGCTCGTCCGGGCGCCCTTTCCCCCTCTCCCTTCCAGGCGATGTCCGGCCCGCCATGGGCCGAAGCCTCGAGCTGGTGAGGTCCCTTCTCGATAGGCATTTCGGGGCCGGTCCCAAGCTCGATGGGAAGCTGGTCTTCCTCAACAAGGTGGCGGGAGAGGATCGCACCGACGACGTGGTGGTCGGGGGAAGGGTCATCGGCACGCTGCGCTTCGATCTCCGAGCCCAGGACTTCCTCTTCGACCTCAAGCTGGACGGGGCGCTGCTCCTGGTGGATTCCGCCAAAAGGGGGGTCGTGGCCATGAGGCATCAGGCCGGGCATCTCAAGGGGAAGAACGTCCCTGGGAGCGACATCGACGCCCAGGGGGGTGATTTCAGTGCAGGCGACCCATTGATCGCGACCAGCGGTGGCCTGGTCTGCGCCGCGACAGCGAAAGTGCCCAGCACGCGCCTGGAGGGAGCGGAGAAGGCGGTGCACATCAGGGAGGTGGGGCGGGCACAGGAGAGATGGGACAGCCGTCCGGCCAGCTGGTCCGATTTCATCAATTCCAATCTGACGCACCTCGATGCCCTGGAGTCCAAGGCGGTGAGCGACGTCAAATCCTTCACCTCAAATCGCAAACTGCCAGTCACCCTTAGCTTCAGCGGGGGGAAGGACTCTCTCGCCTGCTACGGGATCGCCAAGCGTGCCCTGAAATCCTTCCAGCTCATCTTCGTCGACACCGGCCTGGAGTTCCCTGAGACCAAGGCCTACGTGGAATCATTCGCCGCCAAGCACAAGGAGGGGCTGCTGGTAGCCTCGGCGGGCGATGTTTTTTGGCAGCAGGTCGGGGCATTCGGGCCCCCGGCCAAGGACTTCCGCTGGTGCTGCAAGGTGTGCAAGCTAGGGCCATTGACCGAGACGATCGAGCGCCACTTCCCCCAGGGCACCATAACCATCGAGGGCAACCGCGCCTTGGAGTCCTTCGCCAGGGCGGAAATAGGCTTCGTGGAGAGCAATCCCTTCGTCCCCAACCAGACCATCCTCAACCCCATCAGGGGGTGGAGGGCCGCAGATGTGTGGGCCTATCTGTGGTGGAAAGGCCTCGATTACAACCCCTTGTACGATGAGGACTTCGAACGCGTCGGCTGCTACCTGTGCCCGGCCTGCCTCGCCAGCGAGTGGAAGGTCACGTCGATCCTCCATCCCGAGCTGCATTCTCGTTGGCAAAGGCACCTGGAGAGATGGAGCCAGGAGAATCGCGCGGGCGAGGAGTACGTCCGCTATGGCTTCTGGCGCTGGAAGGTCCTGCCGCCCAAGATGCGAAGGCTGGCCGAGGAGACGGGGCTCAAGGTGCCGCAGCAGCGCTCCGACCGACTTCGGTTGAGGATGGTGAAGGGCATCAGCCCCTGCGTGAGCGGAGGGTACTCGGTGGAGGGCGTGATCTCCGTGCCCACGACGAGGCCGTTCGGCCAGGTCGGAGAGGCGCTGAAGGCCGTGGGGAGGACGCGGGTGTCCGAGGAACATGGGGTGGCGCTCACCAAGGCCGAGGACGTCACCATCAAGGCCTTCGCGGGAGGCCAGGTGGTGGCCACCGCCCCCACGGCGGAAAGGGCGGGGAGGGCTTTCGAGGCGGGGATCAAGGCTTTCCTGAGAGGGCAGCTCTGCACCAGGTGCGGCATCTGCGCCAAGAACTGCAAGCAGAGGGCCATCACCATCAAGGAAGGCTTCGAGGTCGACGAGGAGCGTTGCATCCATTGCGGTAAGTGCGTGGAGTCCTGCGTGGTCGCTCACTACTACGACAAGCTGGTGAGGACGGACAGCGCCCGGACCTGAAAACCATTCAGATTATATAGAGCGAAGGCGTCGCGGGGTCGAGCATGAACACGGACATGTTCGTGGCGGGAGGTATCGGAATCGCCCCCGCGCTGGCACTGATGTACTGGACCCTGAAGGGATATACCTATCCAGCCGTGGAGAAGCCTTTCTTCGACGACCGCAAGATCTTCGGGCTGCTGGCGGTGGGCATGGTGCTGGGCGTGGGGATCTTCACGGTGCAGCAATACTTCCCCCTTGAGATGGTGCTGTACGCCCTCCTCTTCGCCGTCGTCTATGAGCTTGTCAAGCTCCTGGTGCTCAACCTCAAGCGCTTCTCCCGGAAGCTCGATACCCCGTTCTATGGCCTCGTAATAGGGCTGGGGATGGGCAGCACCGTCGCCTTCGGCTATGCCTGGTCGGTGATCCTCACGTTGGCATCGGCCGGGGAGGTGCCGAACCTGCGGGACTACGCCATCCTGGTGGTCCTTGGCGTCCAGCTGTGCCTGCTGAACGGCTCGACCGGCGCGGTCATCGGCATCGGGGTGACGAAGGGGCAGTCGTTCGGCTTCTTCGCCAACGCCGTCCTCGTGCACCTGGCCTACAACCTGGTCATGATCGGGTTCTTCCTCTATCCTTTGGAGTTCTGGGGCTATCTGTGCCTGGCGGTCGGCACGGTCATAGTCGCCTACTCCTACTACCGGATCCATTTCCAGGCCCTCCCCGCCTTGGTCAAGGAAGGAATATCAAAGTACGAAGCCAGGTCGAAAGTTTGAATTAGGCCTGGGGTTCTAGCGAGGGCGAAGTGTCGCAAGAGGGTGGGCGCAATGGGCTGAAGATCGCAGTGGTCTTCCTAGTGTTGGTCATAGTGGTCATCCTGTTGATGACCCCCTCCGTGCAGAACACGGTCGCGGAGTTTCTTTTCTCGCCGTTCCAGGAGAAGGTGCCGAAGTACGCCGTATATCGCGTGGAGCGGAATTTGAGAGTGGACGCCAACGGCGGGACGGTCTACAACTTCACTCTGGACGTTCCGGTGCCACAGTACCTGGGAGGGAACGGATATTCACTCCAGGACGTTTCATCCATCACCGTCGTGCCGGAAGCCCAGGAGCTCCTCCGATATGGAGTGCAATGGCAGGTCTGGGAGCACGGTCCCCTGAGCGGTGCTCAGACCTACACCGTCAGCACGACATACGAGGTCCGGGTGGACACTCACATCTGGGACCTGGACGAGGCGAGCTCCGGCGATGTCGGAGATGTCCCCGCATCCCTGAGGGACAGCTATCTCCACGATGAATGGAAGATGATCGTCAGCGACTCGCACATCCAACAGAAGGCGCAGATGATCGTGGGGGACGAGGAGAACGTCTACCTCATCCTGGAGCGGATCTACGAGTGGGTCGTGGGGAACGTCGACTATCCCTCGGCGGATCTCGCAGGGGACCCCTCCAGCAGCCTGGAGACCCTTTCCTCGCTGGTGGGCGACTGCGACGACCAGGCCATACTCTTCTGCTCTTTGGCCAGAGCCGCAGGGGTTCCGGCCTGGCTGCAACTGGGGGCCTTATACAACAGTCACCAGGACTCGTGGAACGGGCACGGCTGGGTGCAGGCCTACGTGCCGTTGAATGGCGGGGGCGGGGAGGTCGTGACGATAGACACGGTGAACCGCGACTTCATGCTGTGGATGCCCAACCGCCTGGCCGAATACACCGACGATGGCGATGGGCAGCATCTTCGCGACTACTACTATTCCTTCACCTACACCTACGACACCAACAGCTACCCCTCGACCGAGGGGCCAGAATATTCGGAGGCATACGTCTCCCTCACGCATGAGGAGAGCGACGAGAAGGTGCAGGTGGGCACGATCTTCCAGATGGTGCAGGGTGTGACAATCTGGTGTCGCATCAAAGGGCTTTGAACCGGTCGGGCGACGTTTCGAAGACCAGGCCCGCGCTCCTCATCTTTTCCAGGAGGAGCGAGGCCTTATCGGCGCTCGCACCCGTCTCGGCCATGAGGTCCTCGAGCGTGAATTGCCCCTTCTGCTCGGTCAATTCGATGGCCAGGGCTCGAAGGTCTTGCTCCGAGCTCTTGGTCTTGCACTCCTTGGGCGCCACCTTGCCCCTGCGCTTCCGTTCCGCTGGATAGTCCTCGATGCTGACGGCCAAGCGCTCAGTCATCTTCTGCACGGCGAGCACCAGCTCCTCCTGGTCCTCGGTCCGATGGTAGACCTTGGCCATGGAGACGTCGATGGTGCGGCCGCAATGAGGACATTTGACCTTCTTAGCAGAAAGGGAGACGCCCCGTGCGCGATGGCACTTGGGGCAGATGATCACTCCGAACATCAGAACTCGACGAAGACCGCGGAAGCGACGCAGGCCCCATAGTGGTCCATGGGGGTGGAAAGTTCCTCGATGGCGTAATGGATGGTCTTGAGCTCGATGGCGCGGAGCTTGGCCATCTCGGTCATCTTCCACTCGAGGACCTCTTTCAGGGCCTTCTTGGTCCCGTGCATGTGCCCCTCCGCCACGTAACCGCCCTTCCCGTCCTTGCGGAAGGCATAGGCGATGCCCGCGGAGATCATCTCTCCTTCGCCCCCGCGCATCTGCGCCAGCACGCAGTGGGTGATGCTTCCCATGGGCAGCTCTCGGACCGGGACCTGCTTGGCGCCGATGGGCAGGACCGAGGAGACGGAGACCAGGTTCTGCTCGCCTATCTTCGCGGCCTTGAGCGCCTCATCGAACGCGTTGAGGTCAGAGACCTTGCTGACGGCGCACCCGGAAGTTATGAAGAACTTCTTGGGGACAAGATTCATAAAGCGAGTTATCTGATTTCAGAATTTAAGTTTATCCTCGGACATGCTAGGTTAATGGCTTTGGCCGGTAGACGCGCAGCTCCCGCTCGAGCATCTTCACCTCGCGCGAGGAGAGCGCCTCAGGGCTCAGGGGGATGAGCAGAAGCGCGTCCTTCACTGCCACGTTCTCATTGAGCAGCTGAAGGAACTTCAGCACTTTCAGGAAGGTGTTCTGGGACATCATGTACTCCAGCCCTGAAAGGAGCACGATGCCTCCGTCCGAATCGTCCAGGAATCCCTTGACCTCGGCGTAGATGAGGGGTATGTTCGTCGGCTCCCGCGCATACTTGATGTCGCGCTCGTAGGAAAGCCATATGAAGGGGCAGTCGCCGATGTCGAACTTCTTCTTCACCTTCTCTGGGTATTCGCGGGAGATCCACATTCCCTTGGAGCCATGCGATATGTGGTCCAGGAAGATGTCGAAGCCCGCATAGGGGTCCTCCGACTCCAGGAGGTAGGAATATCCTGGCTCCAGCTTGTGCAGTCTCTCCCCTTCGACGATGGGCCGGCCCTCCTTGGTCAGGCCCTCCACGGGCCTGAGGATGTGGACGCAGCGGTACTTGCCGTCCGCGATGCACTCGGTCTCCTGCGCATCGTACTTGCGCTTGAGCAGCGTGGACACCATGCCAGCGAGGTAACCGCGCGTGAAGTCGCACTTGCGGCCGTGCTTCGCTTCTATAGAGTCCTCGAAGGCCACGGTGATGCAGTCCTCCTCGGTCTCCTTGATGATCATCCGGCTCAGCCCGGTCTCGGACCATAGCTGCGGGAGCACGTCCTTGAACTGCGCGAACGAGGAAACATCCACGTCCAGGGACCGGATGAGGCCCACCCCGGCCCTATATCCGTAACGGGCCAGGGTCTCCTTGGCCTTCTCATCCTCGATGAGCTCCAGCTCCTCCCTGAGGTCCAACAGCGCGGAACCAGGCATGACGAAGAAAGGATTGGCGTTCTCGCTCACTTGCCCACCTCCATGACCAATCTTCCCAGCTCCAGGAACGCCTCCTCCACGCCCTCCCCGGACTTGGCCGAGGTCATGGACAGGCTTCCTCCCATGAGCCCCTTCGCGCCCTCCAATCTCTCCATGGGCACCTTGCTCCCCAGGTCCACCTTGTTGGCCACGAGGACTATCTTGGCGCCTGGGGCGGCACGGAGGAAGTCCTCCTTCCACTTGGAGAGGTGCTCGAGGGTCTCAGGGCGCGTCAGGTCGAATACCAGGAGCGCACCGTTGGCGCCCTTGTAATATGCGGAGTGCAGCGCGTCGTCGCTCTTCTGCCCCAGAATGTCCCAGAGCATGAGCGTCAATTCCACCTCCGGCAGGTCCACGACCTTCTTGGAGACCTTGGTGCCGAAGGACACGATGTACTCGTCCCGGAAGGAATCCTCCACGTAACGGCGCACGAGGCTGGTCTTGCCCACGCCACCGTCCCCGAGAAGGCAGACCTTCCGGATGAACTTCCTCTTTTCCATGCTGGGTCAGGACGAATATGGGTGTAGATACTTAAGTATTGGTCGCCTCCAGCATCAAAAAGGGATGAGCCAAGGCTCAACCATACAGAAGCGACTCGTCCGCTCTCTTGGGGGACTGGCGCATGGCCTGGAGGTTGGACTTCATGTCCTTCTCGATGGTCTCCGCCTCCTTGAAGAGCGGGTCCGGGTCGAGCTTGAGCTCGGGCAGCATCTTGGCCACCTGCTCCAGCAGTCGCGCCGCCCCGCGCGCATCGGGGTAGTCGGACCGCGCTGGGCCCAGGAGGCAGATCACATCCTGGTTCAGACGGTCGGCCTCGTAAAGCAGCACTCCTGACACGCCGGACACCATGCCCTCGTTGAATTCCTTCAGGCCATAGGTGGAGAGCATGCTCTTGCACCGTTCCCCCGTTGCCACCGCCAGGATCTCCCTCTGCTCCGGGTTGTCGCCCACGTTCATTCCCTCCAGGGAGAGGACGGTATTGATGTCGTTCCTCTTGCACCAGTCAAGTATCAGGTCGATCAAGGGGCGAAGGAGGCTCGGCGCTGGCATGAACTCGGAGGTGATCACGATAAGCTGCTCGCACTTCTCTCCCAGGTCATCGCACATCCTCGAACCAGCATAGATCCTCATAGGGGGGACGATCTCACCATCGTGCACGATGGAGTAAGGAGGGAAATCGTCGGAGAGGATGGCAGCGATCTTCTGCAGCTTCATCTGCTTGACGATGAAATTGGACGCTATCGAGCTCACCAGTCCGACGCTGGGGAACCCGACCACGACCATGGCCCGGTCCAATTTGACCTTCTTGTACTCGTGAATGAACATATCTTGCGGCATGCCCTTCGCCCCCGCGTTCTATTGCTAATGGCCATACTTATACCCTTTCTGGCATGGCATTTATCTCGGAAGGTACCGCGCTACGGGCTGGTCTGAACATATCTTAAAATGCGTGCCAAGCGGTTCCATGATGGAGGGGAGAGGAAGTGAAGACAAAGGACGAGAAGCTGCTCATGCGCAAGACCCCGGGCGGCATCCCGGTCATCATGGACAAGCTGTCCTACAGCCGCGCGGCGGCGGTGGCGGTCTACATATCCGTGGGCTCCCGGGATGAGCCGGAGGGAAAATGCGGCATAGCGCATCTCCTCGAGCACTTAATGTTCAAGGGCACCGAGTTCCACACATCGAAGGAGATCAATCGTTTGGTGGAGGCGGCGGGCGGCGAGATGAACGGTTACACGGGCAAGGAGGTAACATCATATTTTGTCCAGACCATCGATGAGACCCTGGTCACCGCGGAGCAGATATTGGCCGAGATGGTGCGCAAGCCTCTCCTGGATAAGAAGGACCTGGAGATGGAGAAGAAGGTGGTGACCCAGGAGATCAAGATGGCCGAGGATGACCCGGACAGCTATATCCATGAGCTCTTGGCCAAGGCGGCTTGGCAGGGGAACCCCATGGCCAGCTCGGAGGGGGGCTCGGTCGAATGCGTCCTGCCGCTCAAGGCGGAGGACATCAGGGCCTTCTACCAGGATTTCTACCGGCCTCCATTCCTAACCGTCGTTGCCACAGGCAACATCGACCCCAGCCAGGTGGTGGGTTGGGCGTCCCACAGCTTCGATGACGTCTCCCATGCCAGCAAGAGACTGCAGCGCCGGTCGCCGGCCTTCCGTCCTGGGATCCAGCTCTATCCTCGGGAGGGGGACCAGATGTATGCGGCCATGGGATTCCCTGGCCTTCATGCCATTCATAAGGACCGGTATGTCCAGAGCATGCTGAGCGTGATACTTGCCGCCGGCAACTCTTCCAGGTTGTATCAGAAGGTGAGGGAGGAGAACGGCCTGGTCTATTCCATCTATGCCATGTCCTATCCTTTCACGGATTGCGGGGCCTTCGGCATCTTCTTCTCCACCTCCTCCGAGAACTCGGAGAAGGTCTTCCAACTGGTCGCGGAGGAGCTGAGGAAGCTGAAGGAGGAAGGCCTGGAGGAGGACGAGCTGGCCAGGGCCAAGCGCTGGGTCAAGGGCATGATCGTGCGCAAGCTCGAGCCCATGGAGAACCGGATGTACTTCCTGGGCGAGCAGTACCTGCAGACGGGCAGCATTCTCACCGAGGATCAGATGCTCCAGCGCATGGAGGCGGTAACGGACGAGGACGTGGAGCGGGTCGCCCAGAGCACCCTCAACCAAGGAAAGATGTGCGTGGCCTTGCTTGCATCGGACGAGGAAGGGGGAAAGGTCGTAAGGTACGTCGAATCATTGGACTTCTGAGCCGCTCAACGGCTCCCTCAAGATCCTCAGTACGGTCTCCACCGCCAGCGGCAGGGCCGCTTTCACAGGCGGGGTCATCTCCTCGCTGATGTCATAGGTGTTCTGCGCCTCGACGGCCACGAAGCGGATGTCGTCGGGGAATCGGATCGGCTCCAGCCTCTTGCCGAGCTCGAAGGCGGTGACCACGTTCGCCTCGTGGGGGTTGGTGCCATGGACGGCGTGCGTGAAGGCCCCACGGTCCAGGACGCGCACCGTCCCCGGCTCGAACTCGCGCGAGGTGATGGCGTCCACGATGATGACGCGCTTGTAGTCCATTAATATCTCGATGAGGTCCAGGCCGCTGACGCTCGCCTCGTCCACGTCCGTGTCGGGGAGATGCATCTCCATGATGGCCTCAGCCACCCTCAGTCCGATCTGGTCGTCGCTGATGAACGGAGAGCCGATGCCCAGGACCAGCTTATCCTTCTTCTGCGTCATCCTGGTGCGGGAGACTGCCCCCGGTAAAAAAGCTTTTGGACTTTTATCGCGCCCCCCTCCCTGGGACGCGCGACGAAGGAAGGTCGCAAACCTAGATATGGTGGGGAGGAGGCTCTGGAAGCCATGGGCGTTTTGAGGACCAGGACTATCAGGCAGAAAGCTAGGATACCTGCGACCCCGGAGACGGTGTACCAGACGCTCATGGACCCTGAGAAGCATGCCGCGTTCACAGGCGACGAGGCCTCTGGGAGCTCCAAGGTGGGGGGCGTCTTCCATGCCTATGGGGGATACATCGAGGCCAAGAACCTGGAGCTCGTTCCAGGGAAGCTGATCAGACAGGAATGGACCACCTCCGAATGGCCCACTGGCTATCCCCCCTCGATCCTAGAGATCACCTTGGCCGAGGCCAGGGAGGGGACGGCGCTCACCATGGTCCATTCATTGGTCCCGGAGGAGCAGGCGGACGACTATTCCGAGGGGTGGAAGGAGCACTATTGGACCAAGCTGAGAGCTTATTTCTCCGCCAGCACCAAGGGAAAAAAGAAGAGATAAGATGGCCATAGAGCTGCATCGATGAAGGTCGAACCGGTTGTATCATTAAGGGTAAATGGGGTCGCCCTCACCCCGCATCAGCTGGAGGTTCTGCTGGAGGTATATCGCCAGGGCAGCCAACGGAAAGCGGCCGAGGCCTTGGGCCTGTCGACACCAGTGGTGCACCGGGTGCTTTCCCAAGTGGAGTCCAAGGCCAAGGTCCGTTTGCTCGTTACCTCGCCCTCAGGAACATCGTTGAACGAAGAGGGCCTGTTGCTCGCCAGGGAGTTCGCTGCCCTCATGGAGAGGATGAAGGTGGGCGATTCCGTGGTGGTCGGAGGGACGATCCTGAGCGAGGACCTCCTTCTGTCGGTGCTGTCTCACCTGGACAGCGAGGCGCGCTACGACCTGGTTATCTCCGACGACGAGCGGAACCTCAAAGACTTCCGCGCCGGCTTGATGGACCTGGTGGTGCTCGATGATCCTTTGTACGCTTATGAGGCCGAGGGCGCGCAGTTCGATGAGGTGGCCACCGATCGCCTCATCCATGTGGATCGAGGCGATGCATATTTGCGGTTCCGTTACGGGGCGCAGAGGATTGGCTTCAGGCACCTGGAGGCGGTGGGAAAGAACTATACGATCGAGGGAAGCACCAGGTCGCTGCGCCAGCTCCTCCGCTCCAATCGCAGCTTCTTCTTGAACGAGTCCTTGGCGCTCAGGAAAGGTCTCAAACTCATCAGTTCCATCGATCCAAAGTTGCTTGAGCACAAGATCCTAGCCATCTATCATGAGGACAAACCCGAGGTGATTTGGCTGCTCCGGGAGCTCAAACGTGAGCGTCTGGGTTCCTAGATGTTACCATAAATGGTAATACAACGGTGGAAAATCCTATACTTATAAATAAGGTGTTGCTGGTCAGCTGCTCAAGGTGTTTCAATGACCAAGGTCAGTGAGCCCAATCCCGAGTTCACGAAGCAAGTTATCGAAGGAGGACCGGGTAGCGACACGCTCATGCTGTGCTACCAATGCGGAACCTGCACTGCGTCCTGCCCGTCCGGCCGTTTGACGGCGTTCAGGACCAGGCAGTTGATCAGAAAGGCTCAGCTGGGCCTGAAGGATGAGATAATGTCGAGCGAGGAGCTGTGGCTGTGCACCACGTGCTATACCTGCGTCGAACGTTGCCCGCGCGAGGTGGAGATCACGGACATCCTGTTCGTCCTCCGGAACATGGCCGTTAGAGAGGGCTACATGGCCGAGCAGCATAAGAAGATCGGCGAGAACATGCTGAGGATCGGGGCCACCATCCCCTTTGGCGAGGAGACTAAGAAGCTCCGGGTGAGGATGGGCCTGCCAGAGAACCCGCCCACCACAGTAGGCAATAAGAAGGCCATGGACGACTTCCGCAAGGTGATGGAGGAGTGCGGCTTCGATAAGCTAATGAAGGGAGGTAAGAGCTGATGCCGCATAAATTCGCATTCTTCCTTGGCTGCGTCGCGCCCCTAAGATACCCAGGGATCGAGCTGGCGACCAGGGAGATCATGAAGGCCATGGGCGTGGAGCTCACCGAGCTGGAGGGCGCAGGCTGCTGTCCCGCTCCCGGTGTCATCCGTTCCTTCGACCAGACCACCTGGCTGGCCCTGGCAGCACGCAACCTGGCCCTGGCCGAGGCGCAGAAAGTGGATATCATGACCATCTGCAATGGCTGCTATGGATCCATGTTCGAGGCCAACCACATCCTGCAGCATCACCCGAAGGAGTTCAAGAAGGTGAACGACGTGCTGGCTAAGATCGGGATGAAGTACAGCGGCACGATCAAGGTCCGCCATTTCGCTGAGGTACTCTACCGCGACATCGGGATGGACATGATAAAGGCCCAGGTCAAGAACCCTCTCAACTTCAACGTCGGCGTGCACTACGGCTGCCATTTCGTCAAGCCCACCCGGGTCAAGCAGCTGGATGACCCCGAGAAGCCCAAGATCCTCGACGAGCTGGTGGAGGTCACCGGCGCCAAGAGCATCAACTATCGGGACAAGATGATGTGCTGTGGAGCCGGCGGGGGCGTGCGTTCCCGTGACGCCTCTACGGCCTTGAGGATGACCGAGGAGAAGCTCAAGAACCTGAAGGCGGTCAATGTGCAGATGATCGTGGACGTGTGTCCGTTCTGCCACCTCCAGTACGACCGGTCACAGAAGGACCTGCCCGGATACAACATCCCTGTCGTCCATCTGTCCCAGCTCTATGGAATGGCCTTTGGGATGCCGAGGGAGAAACTGGGTCTGGATGCGCACGAGACCAAGTTCAACCTGTGAGGCGTCCGGATGCACAAGGCGCAGCTGGTCGGTGTGTACACGGTACGAGAGGTGCCGGAGCAGCTGCTCCCCTTCCTCAACATCCAGGCCAAACGCGAGAACAAGGAGCTGAAGCTGTCCGAGAAGGTGGCGGTCTTCCAGATCGAGAACACCGCCTCCTTCGTGGTGGCCTTCCTCTCCACCCTGAGGTCGGCGGAGGAGATGGAGAACCGCCTGAAGGACCAGGACGCTGTCCTTGAGCCAGTGTCCAAGCGTTCCCTGGAACGTGTGCTCGATCAAAACTGAATATGACCTGGCGAAACCCCTTCCCTTACATTCCCTTTCTTTGAAAGACTTTTTATTCCCCCTCTGGCCTAATGATGGACCGATGTCCATGGATGGAGGGAGAGAGACATTAGGCAAGGCAATGCAATGGAAGCAGCCGAGGCTCACCGTCCGGTCCTACGTCCTCATGGAGGGGGACAGGGAGGTCGCCCACCTCACCTTCCGCTCCCTGGGCTCCCTGGCGACAGGTGAGTGTCAAGGACGAACCTTCACCTTCAAGCGCGGAGGGTTCCTCTGCCCTTTCATCTCCGTGAGGAAGGAGGGCGATGAGGAGAACCTTGCCATCCTGCGCTTCAGCTGGGGCTACGAGCTGGGA